>Ga0070685_10000053_pt1 | contig 70868 bp, 73 predicted proteins | sample KBSS13LmetaG_FD_65651 | JGI IMG/M metagenome (GOLD analysis project Ga0070685, IMG submission 65651) | Switchgrass rhizosphere microbial communities from Kellogg Biological Station, Michigan, USA - KBS S1-3L metaG | ecosystem: Host-associated > Plants > Roots > Rhizosphere ...
CGCGACGTCCAGGTCCGCTTCGCCGAAACCGCCGACCTCGCCGCGACCCTGGTCGAGGAGGGCGACGCCTCCCCCGCCGACGTCTTCTTCGCCCAGGAGCCCGGGGCGATCGCCGCCGTCGCCGAAGCCGGCCTGCTGGCGAAGCTGCCGCAGGACATCCTCGACCGGGTGCCGGCGCGCTACCGCGACCCGGAAGGCCGCTGGGTCGGGGTCACCGGCCGCGCCCGCGTGATCGCCTACAACCGCGACGTCGTCTCCGAATCCGAACTGCCGCCCTCGCCGTTCGGGCTGACCGACCCGAAGTGGAAGGACCGGGTCGGCTGGAGCCCCGCTTCCTCGAGCATGCAGGAGTACGTGACGGCGCTGCGCGCCAAATATGGCGACGACCGGACCAAGCAGTGGCTGGAAGAAATGGTCGACAACGGCGCCGTCGCCTTCCCCGACAACGTGACGATCCGCGACGCGATCGCCAAAGGCGAAATCGACGTCGGCCTGATCAACCACTACTACGTCGCCCAGGCGATCTCCGAAGAAGGGCCGGATTACCCCGTCGCCGTCTACTTCCCGCCCGGCGGGCTCGGCTCGCTGATGCTGCTGACCAGCGTCGGCGTGCTCGAATCGAGCGACCGCAAGCCGGAAGCGTTCGCCTTCGTCCGCTCGCTGCTCTCGCCGTCCTCGCAGCAGTTCTTCACCTCGAGCTCGAAGGAGTACCCGCTCGCAAAGGGCTCGAAGCCGGACCCTTCGCTGAGCGTCCCGATCGCGAAGATCCCCGTCTCCGACTCCAGCTTGGTCGACCTCAAGGAGCTGCAGGGGACGATCGAGCTGATGAAAGAAGCGGGGGCGCTCTAGGTGGGGGGGCGCTGATGGCCGCGGCGCGCCGGGCGCCGCTCGGCCTGCTCGCCGCCGGGGCGCTGATCGGCGCCGCGGCGGTCCTCCCCGCCGCCTACCTCGTCGTCGTCATCGTCGGCGACCTCCCGGCGGCGCTGGAAACCGCCTTCTCCTCGCGGGCGCTGGAAACGCTGCTGCGGACCGCGGCGCTGACCGCCGCCGTGGTCTTCGCCTCGGTCGCGATCGCGCTGCCGATCGGCTGGCTGACGGTCCGCACCGACCTCCCCGCCCGCCGCCTCTGGGCGGTCCTCTGCACGCTGCCGCTGGTGATCCCGAGCTACGTCGGCGCCTACCTGCTGGTCGCGGCGCTGGGACCGAACGGGATGCTGCAGGAAGCGCTCGGGGTCGACCGCCTGCCCTCGATCTACGGCTTCTTCGGCGCCTGGCTGGTGCTGACGCTCTTCACCTATCCGCTGGTCCTGATCCCGCTGCGGGCGACCCTGCGGCGGATCGACCCGCAGCTGGAGGACGCCGCCCGGGCGATGGGCCGCGGCCCGCTCGAGGTCTTCCGCACCGTCGTCCTGCCGCAGCTCTGGCCGGTCCTCGCCGCCGGCTCCCTGCTCGTCGCCCTCTTCACGATCAGCGATTTCGGCGCCGTCTCGATCCTCCGCTTCCAGTCGTTCACGGCCGAGATCTACGTCGCCTACCAGTCGAGCTTCGACCGCGTCGCCGCCGCCTCGCTCGGCGCCGTCCTCGTCGTCGCGATGCTGGTCCTGCTGCTGGCGAGCTCACGGATCCGGGGGGCGCGGAGGGTCCACCGCCTCGGCCCGGGAACGCTGCGGCCGACCCAGCCCTACCGGCTTGGCCGCTGGCGCTGGCCGGCTCTCGCCTTCTGCTCGTTGATCGTCACCGTCGCCTTCGTGCTCCCGGTCGGCGTTCTCGTCTACTGGGCCTCGAAAGGGATCTCCACCGGCAGCACCTCGCTGAACACGATCGCCGCCCTCGGCGGCAACTCGCTGCTGATCGCGGTCTGGGCGGCGGCGATCGGGGCGGTGGCGGCGCTGATCGTCGCAGCGCTGGCGGTGCGCTATCCCTCGCGGGTCAGCCGCGCGGTCGAGCGCCTCGCCCACGCCGGCTACGCGCTGCCCGGCATCCTCGTCGCCCTCGGCCTCGTCTTCTTCGCCACCCGGGCGGTGCCGGCGCTCTACCAGACGATCACCCTGCTGGTCTTCGCGATCACGATCCACTACCTGCCGCTCGCGATCGGCCCGATCGCCAGCTCGCTGGTCCAGCTCTCGCCGCGGATCGAAGAGGCGGCGCGCGGGATGGGCCGCGGCCCCGCCGAGGTCTTCCGCACGATCACGATCCCGCTCGCCCGCGGCGGCATGATGGCCGGGGCGGCGCTCGTCTTCCTGCACGCGATGAAGGAGCTGACGGTGACGCTGATCCTCTCGCCGATCGGGTTCAAAACGCTGGCGACCGACATCTGGACGCAGACCACCTACGGCTTCTACGAGGCGAGCGCGATCCCGGCTCTGGTCCTGCTGGCGGTGGCGGCGATCCCCGTCTACCTGCTGAGCGAGCAGGGCGCCGCGCCTTCCTGATCCGGTGAGCCTGCGCCCGCGGCCGGCGGTGGCGGTAGGGGCGGCGCTGGTCCTCGCCGCCGCCTCCCTCGCCCTCCCCTACCACCCGGTCTACGACCCCTGGGCCTGGCTGGTCTGGGGACGGGAGCTCCTGCACGGCGGTTTCGAGACCGCGGCCGGGCCGTCCTGGAAGCCGCTGCCGGTGCTGGTCGACGCGCCGCTCTCGCTGCTCGGCGGCGCCGCGCCGGCGGCCTGGCTGCTGATCGCTCGCAGCGGCTGGTTCAGCGCCGCCTTCCTCGCGGGGCTGCTGGCGGCGCGGCTGAGCGGCGAGGGAGCGGGGCGTTGGCGCTGGCTCGCGGCCGCGATCGCCGCCACCTCCGTCGCCCTCACCACCGACTCCTTCACGCCGCCGCTGCGCCAGTTCACCGGCGGGCTCTCGGAGCCGCTGCTGGTGGCGCTGGTCCTCGGGGCAATCTGGGCGGCGCTCGACGAACGGCGGGAGTGGGTGCTGGCGCTGGGGACGGCAGCGGCGCTGCTGCGGCCGGAAGCCTGGCCCTTCCTGGCGCTCTGGGCCTACTTCGCGTGCCGGGAGCATCCGCGGCTGCGGGCCGCGGCGATTAGCGTCGCGATCCTGATCCCGGTCGCCTGGTTCGTCCCCGACATCCTCGGCGCCGGGACGCCGCTGGAGGGTGGCGAAACGGCCCGCGCCGGCGGCATCGAGCCGATCGACGGACTCGAGGTCTTGGGACGAGCGCTGGCGGCGCCGCTGGCCGCCTGCTGGATCGGCCTCGCCCTCCTGCTCTGGCAAGGCGGCTTAGTCAACCACTGGTTTACAAAAACGCCTCACGTCGACGAGCCTGATCGCCCCCTCAAAATCCTCCTCGCCGGCGCCAGCGCTTGGATCTTGCTCGTGGCGCTGATGGCGATCGTCGGCTTCGCCGGCCTCCCCCGCTTCCTCGCCCCCGCCACGGCCGTAATTGCGGTCCTCGGCGCAGTCGGCATCGCCCGCACGGCCGCAGCCGTAGAGCTTTTCGACCCCATACGGGCTAAAAGCTCTACGGCGATCGTCGCTGCTGCGCTCGTCCTCGCGGGCGCGGGATCCGCCTGGCGAGTGGCGCAGGTGCCGGGGGACGTGCAGGTGGTCGAGCGGCAGACGCGCTCCATCGACCACCTCTTCGACCTGGTCGAGAAGACCGGCGATGCGCGCCTGCTTGCCTGCCAAGGCCACGTGCGGATGACGCGGGTGCGCGAGCAGACGGCGCTCGCCTGGAAGCTCGACGAGCCGATCTCCTCGGTCGCGATCCGGCGCCGCCCCCGCTACGGCGTCGCCCTCTCGACCAAGTCACTGCCCGGCGGCGACGTCTTCGCACACGCCGGTGCGTGGCGCGCGACCCGCTTTCCCTGCCCTACTCGCTGACCTCGGCCAGCGGTCGCGCCATCGCCGGCGTCTCCGGCGCCACCCGGTAAGGCTGCTCGGGGGCCTGCTCGACCTCGTGGTACACGCCGTCGGCGTTGACCGCCCAGACGTCGTGCTCGGCGCCGTCGCAGAGATTCTCGACCGCCCGCATCGCGGTCAGCATCGAGTGATCCGAGTTGTTGTACCTGTGGAGGCCGTTGCGGCCGATCTGCTGCAGGTTGGAGATGCCGTCGAGCCAGCCGCGGATTCGCTCGACCCGGCCCGCGTACTCGGCGTCGTAGATCGGATAGGCCTTGGGGACGCGGACGACGTGTCCGCCCCCCAGCCGCTCCGGCTCGACGAGGCCGAGCGCCGCCAACTCGTTGCCCGCCAGGGCGACCAGCTCCTCGTCGCTGCTGCCCCAGAGCTCGTCTCCTTCGAAGCAGAAGTACTCGAGGCCGAGGCAGGAGCGCCCCGGATCGGGCGTCATCCAGGGGCTCCAGGCGCGGAAGTTCTGAATCCGGCCGACGCGGGCGCGCTGGTCGTGGACGTAGACCCAGTTGTCCGGGAACGGAGGCTCGCCCTCGATCGGGAGTGCCACGGTGAGGAAGTCGCGGTAACGGAGCCCGGCGGCGGCGGACGACACCTCCGGCGGCGGCGCCGGCTCGGCGACGCCCACCGTCGTCCGCAGCGGGATCGAGGAGATCGCCGCGCTGACCTCGACCCGCTCGCCGCCGGCGTGGACGGCGATCAGCTGGCCGTCACGGTGCTCCAGTCCTTCGACGGGCGCGCCGAGCCGGATCTCACCGCCCTCGCCCTCGATCCGCCGCGCCATCTCCTCCCACATCTGCCCGGGCCCGAGGCGCGGGTAGCGGAACTCCTGGATCAGGCTCTTAGGCGGCTCGCCGCCTCCGGGCAGCGCCGCCCGCAGCGCCGAGGACAGCGAGAGATCGGCGATCCGCTGCGCCGCCCACTCGGCGCGCAGCTCATCGGTGCCCACGCCCCACACCTTCTCCGTGTAGGTCTTGAAGAAGAGCTCGAAGAGGCGGCGGCCGAAGCGCGAGGAGACCCAGTCCTCGTAGGTCTCCTGTGGCCGGGGCCGCCGCAGCCGGGCGCGGGCGTAGGAGCCGAGGCTGCGGGCCAGCTCCAACGGGCCGACCTTGGCGAAGACGTCGGCGGGCCGCAGCGGGTATTCGATGAAGCGGCCGCGCCAGTAGATCCGCGAGAGCCGCGGCCGCACCAGCAGCTCCGGCCCCAGCAGCTCCCGCCAGAGGTCCTCCACCTCCTCGCTCTTGGTGAAGAAGCGATGGCCGCCGAGGTCGAAGCGGTAGCCGTCGCGGACGACGGTGCGGGCGAGCCCGCCGACCTCGTCGTCGGCCTCGAAGACGATCGCGGGGACGCCTCGCTGGACGAGCCGGTAGGCGGCGGTGAGCCCGGCGGGCCCGGCTCCGAGCACGGCGACAGGCGCGGACTCCAGGGTGGGGGCGGGCGCCGTCATCGGGGCGCCAGATGCTATTAGGTATCCCTAATGCCGGACTCCTCCCTGGCCGCGGACGAGCGTCGCGGCCCCTCCCCCACCCTCACCGCGATCGTTCCCGCGACCGACGATCCGCCGACGCTGGAGCGGGCCAGGACAGCGCTCGAAGCGGGGACGCGCAAACCCGACCGGCTGGTCCTCCAGCGCGATCCCGCCGGCGCCGGCCCTGCCGCGGCGCGCAACAAAGGGGCCGGCGCGAGCGAGGCGGACGTGCTCGTCTTCGTCGACTCCGACGTCGAGGTCCACCCCGAGGCGCTGGCGCTGATCGAGCGGCGGTTCGCGGCAGACCCCGAGCTCGCCGCCGTCTTCGGCGCCTACGACGACGCTCCCGAGGACCCGGGCCTCGCCTCCCGCTACCGCAACCTCCTCCACCACCACGTCCACAGCAGCGCCGCCGGCGAGGCGGAGACCTTCTGGGCCGGGCTGGGGGCGATCCGGCGGGAGCGGTTCGAGGAGGTCGGCGGCTTCGACGCCGATCGCTACCCGCAGCCGAGCGTCGAGGACATCGATCTGGGAATGCGGCTGCGCCGCCGCGGGGCGAAGATCGTCCTCGACCCGGAGATCCGCGGCCGCCACCTCAAGCGCTGGACCCCGCTGAGCATCGCCCGCACCGACTTCGCCCGCCGCGGCATCCCCTGGGTCCGCTTGCTGCTGGAGCAGGGCGGCGACAGCACCGCCCTCAACCTCAGCCGGCGCCGCCGCCTCAGCGCGGCGGCAAGCGTCGCCCTCCTGGGCGCGCTTCTGGCCCGGCGCCCGCGGCTCGCAGCGGGAGCACTGGCGGCGGGCCTCCTCCTCGACCGCGACCTCTACGCGCTGCTCCTCCGCCGCGGCGGGCCCCGGCTCCTCCTCGCGGGCATCCCCCTGCACCAGCTGCACCAGCTCTGCGCCGCCGCCTCGGTCCCGGCGGCATTAGCGCTCGCCACGCTCGAGGACCGAGGCTGATGCGGATCGGCATCGCCGGCTGCGGGCGGATCACGGAGCGCGGCTACGTGCCGGCGGCATTGGCGACGGAGGGCATCGAGATCGCGGGTCTGGCCGATCCCGACGAGAGTCGAAGGCAGCAGTGCCACGCGCTCTGCGAGCAGAAGCCTGGCAACGAGGTTCCCACCTTCGCCAGCGCAGGCGAGCTCCTACACAGCGAGCCGATCGATCTCCTCGTCATCGCCGCCCCCTCCGGCCATCACGTCGCCCTAGCCGAAGAGGCGGCCTCGGCGGGCGTGCGGTCGCTGGTCGAGAAGCCGCCTGCTCCCGATCTCGAAGGCGCCCGCCGTCTCGCCGCTCTGGACCCACAGCCGCTCCTTGCCTTCAACCGCCGGTTCCTCCAGGGCCAGGAGCTGCGGCCGGCAATTCCCACTGAGGGCTGGATCGAGCTCGACCTTGAGCTGCGATTCCGTCGCGACGGCTGGAGCGCCCACGAAGCGCGCGACGAAGCCCTACTCGACGCCGGCATCCACCTGATCGACCTCGCCTGCTTCCTCACCGGCTCGAGCCCGATCGCCGTCCGCCGAGCGCAAATCGAGCACGAGCGAGCATCCCTGGAGCTGGAGCTCAGCCGCGGCCGCGCCCGCATCGGCTGCGCCACCGACCGCCGACACCGCGAGACGATCGTCGTCCGGGACCGCTCCGGCGCCTCGCTGGCGCGCTCTACCTGGGGTGGAATCCGAAGCCGTATCTCCGGCCTGCTGAGCCGGCCCGACCCTCTCATCGTGTCCCTACGTCGCCAGTTGGAGGCGGTCGGGGTGTTCCTGATGGAGCCTCCCCATCTGTTGCTCCAGCAGGGACTCCCCAACCGCCTCCTCGCCACCGCTTCCGACGGAATCGCTGCGATAGCCGTCGTCGAGGCCGCGCACCGCTCGGCCCAGCTGGACGGCGCCGAGGTCACGGTCGATCCCGTGGGGACCCGCGCGTGATCGCCGTCATCCAGTTCGACGCCGCCAGCGCTCGGCTGCTAGAGCAGCTCGGCAGCGCAGGGCGGCTGCCCAATCTCGAAGCGCTGCGGTCGCAAGGGACGCGGCTCGACCTGGAGACCCCGGCCGAACACTTCCCCGCCTCCGCCTACCAGACCCTCTACCGGGGCGTCGAGGTCGGCGACCACGGCCTCTTCTATCCCTTCCAGTGGGCCGGCGCCGACCAGCGGGTGCGGCTGGCGGCAAGCTTCCAGGCACCGCCGCCGATCTGGGATCTGCTCGGACGCGCCGGCCGCGGCACGCTTGCGATCGACCCCTACGAGTGCCATAGCCCGGCGGAGGCGCAGGGGGAGCTCTATTGCGGCTGGGGGATGCGTGAGCGGGTCGTGCTCGAGCGTTGGTCGGTCCCCGAGGGCGGCGACCGCCGGCCGCGCCGGCGACACGAACGCCCCCCCGACGTCACCGAGGTCTTCGGCGCCCAAACCGAGCGCGAACTACGCCGGCTGCGGGAGCGTTTCCTGGCGGCGCCGGCGCGGGTCGCCGACCTGGCGATCGAGCGCCTCCGCGCGCGCCAGTTCGACCTCGCCTGGATCGTCTTCGCCGCCCCCCATCTCGCCGGCCACCGGCTCTGGGGCGACAGCGCCCTGGAGGAGATTTACGAGGAGGTCGACGCGCATCTGGGCCGGGTGCTCGAGGCGCTTCCCGACGACTGCGACGTGATCGCCTGCTCGGTCCTCGGCATGGCGGAGAACACGAGCCGCGCCGACCTGCTGCCGGAGATGCTCTCAGCCGTCCTCACCGGCGAGTCCGCCGCCGATGACTCCGACTCGGGGGCGATCTGGCGGCTTCGCGGGGCGCTCTCGGGGCGTCTGCGCGCGAAGGTCGCCGCCGCTATGCCGGACCGGATGGCGCTGGAGCTGACGGCGCGGCTGGAGCTGCGGGGGGTTGACTGGAGCTCGACCCGCGCCTTCGCCCACCCGGCCGACAACCAGGGCTACATCCGCCTCAACCGCAGCGGCCGCGAGCGCGACGGGATCGTCGGCGTCAGCGAGGCGCAGGAGCTGGTCGCGCAAATCCGCGAGGGCCTGCTGGACTTCCGCGACTCCGACGGCGAGCCGGCGGTGGTCGCGGTCGAGGAGGTGGGCGAGCGCTGGCAAGGCGCCGCCGCCGACCGCCTCCCCGACCTCGTGGTCCGCTGGCGTCCCACCTCCGCCGTCGACCTCAGAGCCCTCCACTCCCCCAGCTTCGGGACCCTCCACCGCCACGGCGCCGGCAGCGGCCGCACCGGCAACCACACCGACGGCGACGCCTGGGCGATCCTCGCCCCCCGCGCCGGCCGCCTGCGCCGGCTAAACCGCCCAGCTCGGATCAGCGACATCACCGCCACCGTGGCGGCCGCCGGCGACGTACCGCTCGAAGGCCTCAGCGGCGAGCCGCTCCTGCAGCGGTAGCGAGCTGGGCAGCGCAGACGAGGAGGCCTGGGGCGAGGCCGGCGCTGAAGCCGGCACGGATCAGGCCGAGGTAGAAGGAGATGGAGCCGGGCTTACGACCAGTACCGGCCTTCCGGTACCGGGCGGCGCCTTGCCCGTAGCGATACTGCTGGCGGAGGAAGGCGCCGACGCTCATGCCGCTCTGGTGGACGACCTGGGCCGCCGGGACGAAGCGCGGCGGCGCGCTCTCCCGAGCCGCCCTCTCTCCCCAGTCCCGATCCTCTCCCGCGGCCGCCGGAAACGACTCGTCGAAGGGGAGCCGTTCGAGCAACGCCTTCCTCGCCGCCAGGTTGGCGGTGACGGCGAATCCCGGCGAGGCGGTCCCGGGCGCCGCCGCCGTTGCCTGCAGGTGGTGGACGATCGCCTCCCAGGCCTTGTCCGCAGGCGTGGCCCCATCCCCTATCCGGACCGGACCGGTGGTCGCCTCGACTTCGCCCGCCAGGATCGGCGCCACCAGCGCCTCCACCCACCCCGCCTCCGGCTCGCAATCGTCGTCGGTGAAGCAGACGACCTCACCCCGAGCCCGCCGCGCACCCTCGTTCCGCGCCCAGGCCGGCCCCCGTCCCTCGACGTCCTCGACGACCACTACCTCCAGCGCCACCGACTGCGCCTCCAACGCCGCCCGACACCGCCTCAACGCTGCGGGTCGCCCCCGCGTCGGAACCACCGCCGAGACCCGCTTCATCACCCCTCCGCGTCGAACACGGCCCGGCGGGGCTCCGATTCGTCGCCATCGGCGATCGCGGCCCACACCCTCGCCACGGCCTCGCGCCCAGTCATCCCGGCGAGCTGGGCGATGCCTGCCGCATCGACGATCGGACGCGACTGGCGCCGCGCCTCAGGATCGGGCTCACCGACGTAGGCGATCGCGGTCGAGTCCTCGGTCGCCCGGCGCGCGTTGGCACCGACTTGCGCCAGCGTCCAGCGCCCGCCGCCCTCGGTCGCGTCGAGGCAGATGACTTTCAGCCTGAGACCTTCCACCTCGCCTTGTCGTGCCGCCTCGTCGCGAGCCCCGTCGCAGAGCTGCCGCCCCGCCTTCATTTCCGGACCGCCCATCGGCGCGCTGACGTAGACCGTCACCGTCGCCCCGCCCGCAGCACCCTCTTCACCGCAGCCGGGCAGGGTCACTGCGACCAGCGCCGCCAAGAACAGGGCGACGAGGACCCCCTTAGCCAAAGAAGACCTCGGCCTCCTCGTAGAGCTCCCGGGGCACGGTCTTCAGCTCCGCCGTCGCCTCGCTCAACGAGACGAGCTCGATCGAGGTGCCGCGGAGGGCCGCCATCGTCCCCCAGCGGCCCGCGTGTGCGGCGTCGATCGCGTGCAGGCCGAAGCGGGTCGCCAGGACCCGGTCGAACGCCGTCGGAGTGCCACCGCGCTGGACGTGGCCCAGGACCGTCGCCCGCGCCTCTTTGCCGGTTCGACGCTCGATCTCGCCCTCGAGCCAATGTCCGATCCCACCGAGGCGGACGTGGCCGAAGGCGTCGGTGTCGGCCTCGTCTCGCTCCGGCATCCCGCCCACCGGTTCGGCGCCCTCGGCGACGACGAGGATCGGGGCGAAGCGGCTCGCGAAGCGACGACCGACCAGCTCGCAGACCTTCTCCACGTCGAACGGCTGCTCGGGGATGAGAATCACGTTCGCCCCGCCTGCCAGCCCGGCATGGAAAGCGATCCAGCCGGCGTGCCGGCCCATCACCTCGACGATCAGCACCCGGTGGTGGCTGTCGGCGGTCGTGTGGAGGCGATCGATCGCCTCCATCGCAATGTTGACGGCGGTGTCGAAGCCGAAGGTGTAGTCGGTGGCGCCGAGGTCGTTGTCGATCGTCTTGGGGACCCCGACGATCGAGAGCCCGTGCTCGGAGTGAAGCCGCGAGGCGGCGCCGAGAGTGTCCTCGCCACCGATCGCGATCAGGCCGTCGACTCCGGCCGCTTCAAGGTTGCGGGCGAGGCGACCGGGGCCGTCCCCATCGGCAAACGGATTGGTCCGCGAGGAGCCGAGGATCGTCCCTCCGCGGGGGAGGATCCCGCGCACCTCGGGCACTCCGAGAGGGCGGCTGTCGCCCTCCAGCGGCCCCCGCCAGCCGTCCCTGTAGCCGACGAACTCGTGGCCATAGACCCCGACCCCTTTGCGCACGATCGCCCGGATCACCGCGTTAAGCCCGGGGCAGTCGCCGCCGCCGGTGAGGAGTCCGATTCTCATCGTTTTAGCTTAGGAGGGATGGGCGGCAGTTGCCCCGGCAGGGCGGCGAGAGTAGGTTCAGGGGGACCCCGGCGAGGAGAACAGATGAGCGACGCACCCGACTTCAAGGCAGCGACCGAGGCGCAGCAGACCATGTGGGCGAAAGGCGACTTCTCCGAAGTCGCCCACCTCGTCGTCCCCGTTTCGGAGACCCTCGCGGCGGCCCTGCAGCTCGTCCCCGACGAGCGCGTCCTCGACGTCGCCTGCGGCAGCGGCAACGGGGCGATCGCCGCGGCGCGGCGCACCTGGGGCAAGACGACCGGCGCTGACTTCGTGCCGGCGCTGCTGGAGCGCGGCCGCGAACGGGCGGCGGCGGAACGGCTCGACGTCGAGTTCGTCGAGGCCGACGCGCAGAGCCTCCCCTTCGAAGACGGCAGCTTCGACGTGACGATGTCGATCTTCGGCGTCATGTTCGCCCCCGACCACCAGCGGGCAGCCGACGAGCTGCTGCGGGTAACCAAACCGGGCGGGCGGATCGGGGTCGCAAGCTGGTGCCCGGATGGAGGGCTGCAGGACTTCTTCGCGGCAATCGTCAAGCACACCGGCGGCCCGCCCCCCGGTGCCGTCCCGCCCGTCCTCTGGGGGGACGAAGCGCACGTGCGCGAGCTGTTCGGCGACTCCGTCACCGACCTGCGGGCCGAACGGCTGAAGTCGCGGCAGGCCTTCCGCTCGGCGCAGCACTACATCGATTTCTTCCGCGACTATTTCGGGCCGATCAAGACCGCCTTCGAGGCAGTCGGGCCGGAGGGCGAGCAGGAACTCACCGCCGACCTTGAACGAGTCTTGGAGGATCTCAGCACGGGCGGTCAGCGAGCCCTCGTCGTAGAGCCCGAATACCTCCAGGTCGTAGCGACCCGCGCGTAGGCGCTAAGCGTCGGTCTTCTGCGGCTGCAGAACGCGAATCGTGGCGCCGATGATCAGCACGCTGAAGAAGATCAGCCCGGCGACACCGCCGCCCTGTCCGAAGGCGGCGTAGCCGACCACCATCGCGGCGATCGCCAGGAAGAGGGTTACGACCATTCCCATATCGCGGCGCATCCTATTGGATCGACCCGGCGCCGAGCGCGTCGCGGGTCTCACCGAGAAACGAGGCGACGGCATCAGCGGCGCCCTGCGGCGATCCACCCTCGCCGGCGGCGCGGACGAGGCGGCTGCCGATGATCACCCCGTCGGCGATCTCGCCCACCTGAGCGGCCTGCTCCGGCGTCCCGATCCCGAAACCGACGGCAACGGGCGTTGCGGCGTCGGCCTTGGTCGCCTCGACCAACTCGGCTACCGCGGGCGGGATCTCGGCCCGCTCGCCGGTGGTGCCGACGGTCGAGACCACATAGACGAATCCCCGCGCGGACTCGCAGATCCGGCGCCGCCGCTCAGCCGGCGTCGTCGGTGCCAGCAAAGGCACCAGCGCCAGCCCCTCAGCCGCAAACGCCTCCCGCACCTCCCCAGCCTCGTCGAGCGGCAGATCGGGAACGATCACCCCGGCAGCGCCGGCAGCCCACGCCATCTCGGCGAACTTCCCCGCGCCGCCGTGAGCGAGAACCATGTTCGCGTACGCCATGAAGACGACCGGGACCTTGGCGGCGACCGCCTCACAGACTTCCAAAGCGGTCCTCAGCGTCGCCCCCGCTTGCAGAGCCTTGGTCGCCGCAGCATGGATCGTCGGCCCGTCCGCCAGCGGATCGGAAAAAGGCACCCCGAGCTCGATCAGGTCGGCCCCGGAGTCCACATAGGCCCGCGCCACCGCCAACCCGGTCTCCCTTTCGGGGTACCCGGCCATCATGTAGGGCATCAGCGCCGCCCGCCCTTCGTCGGCGGCCGTCGCGAAGGCCGCCGCTATCCGCTCCTCTCCGCTCACGGCAGGATGTCGCTCGGAGGTTTGAGCCGGGTGGTCGCCTCCGCCATGTCCTTGTCCCCCCGCCCGGAGAGGCACAGCACGTCGAACCCGTCCCCCTCCAGCGCGTTCTCCGTCAACCAGGCGATCGCGTGCGAGGACTCGAGCGCCGGGATGATCCCCTCCAGCCGCGCCAGTTCCTGGAACGCGCTCAGCGCCTGCTCGTCGGTAACCGCCTCGTAGGTGGCGCGACCGCTGTCGCGCAGCTGCGCGTGCTCGGGACCGACGCCGGGATAGTCGAGCCCGGCGGAGATCGAGTGGGCCTCGAGGATCTGCCCCTCCTCGTCGGCGAGCACCGAGGAGAGCGAACCGTGCAGGACGCCTTTGACGCCGCCCTGCAGGGAGGCGCCGTGGCGCTGGGTGTCTAGCCCCTCGCCGGCCGCCTCGACGCCGACCAGCGCCACCTCGGCGTCGTCGACGAAGGGCGTGAAGATGCCGATCGCGTTGGAGCCGCCGCCGACGCAGGCGATCACCCGGGCCGGCAGCGAGCCCTCCGCCGCCAGTGCCTGCTCGCGCGCCTCCTCTCCGATCACCCGCTGCAGGTCGCGGACCAAGGCCGGATAGGGCGCCGGACCGACCGCGGAGCCGATCACGTAATGGGTGGTGGCGACGTTGGCGACCCAGTCGCGGATCGCCGCGCTGACCGCCTCCTTGAGCGTCCGGGCGCCGGCCTCGACCGGCGCCACCTCGGCCCCCAGCAGCTTCATCCGCTCGACGTTCGGCGCCTGGCGGCGGATGTCCTCGGTGCCCATGTAGACGACGCATTCGAGCCCGAGCAGGGCGCAGGCGGTGGCGGTGGCGACGCCGTGCTGACCGGCGCCGGTCTCGGCGATCACCCGCGGCTTCCCCATCCGCGCCGCCAGCAGCGCCTGGCCGACGGCGTTGTTGATCTTGTGGGCGCCGGTGTGGGCGAGGTCCTCGCGCTTCAAATAGACGCGCGAGCCGACCCGCTCGGAGAGCCGTTCGGCCGGGTAGAGCGGCGTCGGCCGGCCGATGAAGTCGCGCCGCAGGGCTTCCAGCCGCCCCATGAACTCCCCGTCCTCGCGCGCCTCCGCCCAGGCTGCGCTGAGCTCGTCCAGGGCCGGGATCAGGGTCTCCGGCACGTAGCGGCCCCCGTAGGGTCCGAACCTCTCCTCGATCGCGCTCATGCGGCTTTGGCGCCGAGGGAGTTCGCGGCCTCGAAGAAGGCCTCCATCGCAGCGTGGTCCTTGCGTCCCGGCTCACGCTCGACGCCGCTGGCGACGTCGACCGCGTAGGGGTGGGTGATGTTGATCGCCTGCGCCACGTTCTCCGGCCGCAGGCCGCCCGCGAGGATCGCCGGCACTTCGGAGCGGTGGTTGCGCAGCAGCTCCCAGTCGAAGCTCTGGCCGGTCCCGCCCCAGGCGCCGTTAGCGCGGCGGTCGAAGAGGTGGAAGTCGGTCCGGTAGGCCTCGGCGGCGTGGACGTCGGCGGCGCTGGCGACGTGGATCGCCTTTGCGACTTTGAGGCCGGTCCGCCGCTTCACCTCGGCACAAAAGGAGGCGCCCTCGGCACCGTTCAGCTGCACCATCGTCAGGCCCTCGTCCTCGACCGCCCGCGTCACCTCGTCGAGGGTGGGGTTGACGAAGACGCCGACGACCTCGCACTTGCGGCGGAAGGCGGCGGCGATCTCAGTCGCTGCGGCGACCTCGACGTTCCGCGGCGAGCCGTGGAAATGGATCAGCCCGATCGCCCAGGCGCCGAGGCGCACGGCCTCGGCCGCGTCGTCGAGATTGGTTATGCCGCAGAACTTCACCCGCACAACCAGAGCGTACGTGAAGGGCGGGTCCGATCCCTCGGACCCGCCCGCACTGATTCGCAATCGCTATTCGGAGGAGTCGGGCTGGTCGCCCAGGGTGACGTCGGCGGTCTTTTCCTGATCGCCGCGGAGGATGGTCAGTTGCAGCTCGTCACCGGGCTCGTGGCCCTGGATGATTTCGACGAGTTCGTCCATGTTCTTCAGCTTCTTGCCGTCGACCTCGGTGATGATGTCGCCGCCGAGCCGCACCTGCTGGCCGTTGATCTGCGCTTCGGTGCCGCCGGCTTCGATCCCGGCTTTGTCGGCGGGGCCGTCTTTGGTCACCGACTGGACGATGACCCCTTCGTCGACCGGCAGGTTCAGGGCCTTGGACAGTTCCGGGGTGATGGTGCCGCCGCTGATGCCGATGAAGGCGTGTTCGACTTCGCCCTTGTTCTTCAGCTGCTCGATCTCGGCGCGGACGGTGTCGATCGGGATCGCGAAGCCGATGCCGACGTTGCCGTTGCCGCCGCCCCCGGTGGCGATCTGGGCGTTGATCCCGATCACCGCCCCTTCGGCGTTGATCAGCGGCCCGCCGGAGTTGCCGGGGTTGATCGCGGCGTCGGTCTGGATCACGTGGGAGATCGAGAAGCCGTTCGGGGCCTGGATGTCGCGCTGCAGGGCGGAGACGATGCCGCTGGTGACGGTGCGGTCGAGCCCGAACGGGTTGCCGATCGCGACCACCGGGTCGCCGACTTCGGCCTCGGAGGAGCGGCCCAGGGTCAGCGGGTGGATTTCGCTCTTCGGCGCGTCGACCTGGAGCAGGGCGACGTCGGTACCGGGGTCGGTGCCGACCACTTCGGCGTCCCAGGTCTTTTCCGAGTCGCCGAGTTTGACCGTTACCTTGCCGGCGCCTTCGATCACGTGGTTGTTGGTGAGGATGTGGCCTTCGTCGTCGATCACGAAGCCCGAGCCGGTGGCGGTGCCGCCGCTTTCGGGTTCGACTTCGCCGAACGGGTTGAAGCCTTCGCTTTCCGGCGCTTCGAGCTGGGATTCGATGAAGGCCACGCCTTCGCCGTCGGCTTGGTAGATCTGGTTGACGACGTTGCCGACTTCTTCATCGGAGCTCTCCTTCACCGGCGCGGTCAGGGGCGCGGCAACGGTGGTGGTCGAACCTCCGTCGGACTGAATCCAGCCCGCCGCAATCGCGATCAGGCCGAAGACAGCGACGACCAGGCCCCCGAGGAGAGCGGAGAGAAACGGGCTGCGGAAGTTCTGCTTGAGCTTGGACATGGTCGAGAGGATGCCGACGGGACGTGTCCCGTCCCTAAATGCTCTTCAAATTTTTTCTAAATTCGGTCGGTCAGCTCCCGGACCTTGGCCTCGGGGTCGGCGACGGTCATCAGGGCGCCGCCGATGAGGACGGCGTCGACCCCGACCCGGTCGAGTTCCTCGAGCTCCTCGCGGCCGGAGATCCCCGACTCGGCGACCACGGTCTTGCCCGCCGGGACGTTCGGCATCAGCTCGAAGGTGGTGGCGATGTCGACGCTCATGTCGTCGAGGTTGCGGTTGTTGATCCCGATCACCTCGGCGCCGGCCTCCAGCGCCCGCTCCATCTCCTCGCCGTCGTGGACCTCGACGAGGACGTCGAGGTCGAGCGAGCGGGCCTCCTGCTGCAGCGAGCGCAGGTCCCCGTCGGCGAGGGCGGCGACGATCAGGAGGACGGCGTCGGCGCCGTTCACCGCCGCCTCGTAGAGCTGGTAGGGGTCGACGATGAAGTCCTTGCGGAGGATCGGCAGGTCGCAGGCGGCGCGGGCGGCGCGCAGGTCCGAGAGCGAGCCGCCGAAATGGGGTTCGTCGGTGAGAACGGAAAGGGCCGCGGCGCCACCGCGCTCGTAGGCGCTTACCTGGCCGGCCACGTCGACCGCCTCGGCGGCCAGCTGCCCGGCGCTGGGCGAGCGCCGCTTGAACTCGGCGATCAGCGAAAGCCCCGGCCGGACCAGGGCCTCCGAGAACGGGCGGTCCTCGCCCCGAACGGAGAGGCGCGACTCGAGCTCGGGTTGCGGAGTCTCGCGGCGGCGCGCCGCGACCCCCTCCCGGGCCCCTGCGATCAGCTGGTCCATCATTCCCACTTGAGCCCCGAAAGCCTAGATGACCGTCTACCCGGCAGGGGCGACCGTGGCCGCCTGCAGGCGCTCCAGCACTTTCGCCGCGGCGCCGGAATCGATCGCCTCGGCGGCCTTCACAACCCCTTCTTCGAGGTCGGCGGCGAGCCCACCGACATAGAGCGCGGCGGCGGCGTTGAGGAGGACGAGGTCGCGGTGCGGCCCGGGCTCTCCGGCCAGCACTTTGCGGCTGACCTCGGCGTTCTCCTCCGGGGTCCCCCCTGCCACCCGCTCCAGGCCGGCCGGCGCGAGCCCGAACTGGCCCGGCTCGACGAACCACTCCGAGGTGCGGCCGTCGGCGACCTCGATGACGCGGGTCGGCGCCGCCAGCGAGAGCTCGTCGAGCCCGTCCTCGGCGGCGGCGACGAGCGCCCGCTCGCTGCCGAGCCCGATCAGCGCCTCGGCGATCGTCTCCTGGTAGCGGCGGTCGGCGACCCCGAGCAGCTGCCGGTTGGCCCCCGCGGGGTTGGTCAGCGGCCCGAGGAAGTTGAAGATCGTCCGCACCCCGAGCGCTTTCCGCGCCGGCACCACGTGTTTCATCGCCGCGTGGTGCTTGGGCGCGAACATGAAGCCGAAGCCGACCTCGTCGATGCAGTGGCCGACCTGCTCGGGCTCCAGTTCGATATTGACGCCGAGCGCCTCCAGGAGGTCGGCGGAGCCGCACTTGCTGCTGTTGGAGCGGTTGCCGTGCTTGGCGATCGCGCAACCGCCGCCGGCCGCGACCAGCGCCGCCGTGGTCGAGACGTTGAAGGTCGAGGGGCCGCCCCCGGTGCCGCAGGTGTCGACGAGGTCGTGGCGCTTGGTCGGGACCGGCGAGGCGAGACCGCGCATCGTCCGCGCCAGGCCGACCAACTCGGGCACCGTCTCCCCCTTCGCCCGCAGGGCGATCAGAAAGGCGCCGGTCTGGACCGGATCGGTCCGCCCCTCCATGATCTCGCTCAGCACCGCGGAGGCGTGGTCGGCGGTCAGGTGGTCGCCGCTGCAGACCGCGTCGATCGCCCGGCTGACGACGTCGTTAGGCATCGGCGCGCTCGGCGATGAAGTTGGCGAGCAGGTGCTTCCCCTGCGGGGTGAGCACCGACTCGGGGTGGAACTGGACCCCCTCGACCGGCAGCTGGCGGTGGCGGGCGCCCATGACGACGTCGCCGAGGCTCGCCGTCAGCTCCAGCTCAGCCGGCAGCTCTGGGTCGGCGACGAGCGAGTGGTAGCGGCCGGCGACCATCGGGCTCGGCAGCCCGGCGTAGATCGACTTGCCGTCGTGCTCGACCTCGGCATCCTTGCCGTGGATCGGCTCGCCCTGGACCACCCGGCCGCCGAAGGCCTCGACCATCGCCTGGTGGCCGAGGCAGACGCCCAGCACCGGTATGCCCGCCTCGCCGAAGGCCTTGATCGCCTCACCGGAAATCCCGGCCTCGGCCGGCGTGCAGGGGCCGGGCGAGACGACGAGGCGGTCAGGCGTCCGCGCCAGCAGCTCCTCGACCGCCGCCTTATCGTTGCGCACGACTTCGACCTCGGCCCCCAGCTCGCCCAGGTACTGGACGAGGTTGTAGGTGAAGGAGTCGTAGTTGTCGATCACGAGCACGCGCATGTTCAGGCCCCGGCTAAGCCCAGTCCGGCTGTTCGCAGGCCACCTTGACCGCGCGGAAGACGGCCCGGGCCTTGTTCACGGACTCGGTGTACTCATAGCTCGGTTTCGCGTCGGCGACGGTGCCGCCGCCGGCCTGCACGTGCAGCCGGCCGTCCTTGACGACGACCGTACGGATGTGGATCGCGGTGTCGAGGTCGCCGTCCCAGGCGAGGTAGCCGACTGCGCCGCCGTAGCCGCCGCGCTTGACCGGCTCGAGCTCGTCGATGATCTGCATCGCCCGCACCTTCGGTGCCCCGGAGAGAGTGCCGGCGGGCAGGGCCGAGCGCAGCACGTCCATCGCGCTCACCCCCTCTTTCAGCCTGCCGGAGACCTGGCTGACGATGTGGAGAACGTGGGAGTAGGTCTCGATCTCCATTTCCTCGTCAACCTTGACGCTGCCGTACTCGCAGACGCGGCCGAGGTCGTTGCGACCAAGGTCGACCAGCATCACGTGCTCGGCCCGCTCCTTCGGATCCCGTTTCAGCCGCTCGGCGAGCTGACGATCCTCCTCCTCACTTTTTCCGCGCGGATAGGTGCCGGCGATCGGCCGCGTCGTCACTTTGCGGTCAAGCACCTTGACCAGCGGCTCGGGCGAGGCGCCGGCGATTTGGAAGTCACCGAACTCGAGGAAGTACATGTAGGGCGAGGGGTTGACGGCGCGGAGGCCGCGGTAGACCGAGAAGGCCTCGACCGGCGCCGGCGCCGAGAAGCGCTGCGAGGGGACGACCTGGAAGGCGTCCCCGGCGTGGACGTACTCGACGATCCGCGCCACCGCCGCTTCGAACTGCTCGCGGGTCATGTTCGACTCGAACTCCGGCGCCTCGGCCACCGTCGGCCTCGCCGGGACCGGAACCGCTCCGCGCAGCCGCTCGCGCATCTCGGCGATTGTCCGTGCCGCCCGCTCGTAGGCCTCCTCGACGCTGCCGTCCTCCTCGACAAAGGCGCAGGCGAGGATCGTCAGCTCGTGGCGGAGGTGGTCGAAGACCAGCATCGCGTCGGTCACCATCAGCGCCATGTCCGGGAGGCCGAGCGGGTCGGGGTTCGGCTCCTCCAGCGGCTCCACGGTCCGCACCAAGTCGTAGGCGAAGAAGCCGACAGCGCCGCCGGCGAACGGCGGCAGCCCGGCGACCGGCGCCGGCCGGTAGCGCTGCAGGCGCTCGGCTACCGCCGCGTAGGGATCAGGCGCCGGCTCGGCGCTGCTCGGCTCGCCGCCGTTGGAGGCGGCGGCACCGCCCCATTCGGAGAGGACGCCGTCGCTCCAGCGCAGCAACGCCCGCGGCCGCAATCCGACGAAGGAGTAGCGGCCGACCTGTCCCTGCTCGGCCGACTCGAGCAGGAAGCAGGGCGCCCTCTCGGGCTCGCCGGCGCGCAGCTTGAGGAAGGCGGAGACGGGGGTCTCGCAGTCGTCGACGAGTCGCGCCCGCACCGGGACGACATTGCCCTCGCGAGCCAGCTCCCGGGCCTGCTCGAGGCTCGGCACCAGCTGCAGCTCGGAATCAGCCGCTACGGGCATTCAGCACCTCCATCACCCTCGCCAGCGAGACGCCGCGCGAGGCCAGCAGCACGCTGAGGTGGTAGAGGACGTCGGCGGCCTCTTCGGCCACCCTCTCGTCGGTCTCTTCGCGGGCGGCGCGGACGACCTCCTCCGCCTCCTCCTCGACCTTCTCGCCGATCAGCTCGCGGTCGTCGAGGAGCGTCACCGTGTAGCTGCCGTCGGGGCGCTGCAGGGCGCGGTGGCGGATCGTCCGCTCCAGCGCCGGCAGCGCTTCGAAGGTGACGGGGAAGGGCTCGCCCGGCGCCGGCGGCGCGTCCTTGCGCGGCGAGGCCGAGCCCAGCACCTCGCGGTAGAAACAGCTGCGCTCGCCGGTGTGGCAGGCCGGCCCCGCCGGGTCGACCAAGGCGACGAGCGAGTCGCCGTCGCAGTCGTAGCGGAGCTGGCGCAGGTGCATGAAGTTGCCCGAGGTTTCGCCTTTCTTCCAGAGTTCGTCGCGCGAACGGCTGTGGAAATGGAGGTCGCCGGTCTCCAACGTCATTTCCAGCGATTGGCCGCTCATGTAGGCGAGCATCAGCACCTCGCCGGAGGCGAAGTCCTGGACGACACACGGAACCAGGCCCTGCTGGTCGAATTCGATTTCAGCAAACACGCAGGTGAATCGTAAACGCCGAGTCCCTACTCGATGCCGAGGCGGTCGAGCAGGTCCTCGTCGCGGCGCCAATTGCGGCGCACTCGGACGGTCAGGTCGAGGTGGACCTTGGAGCCCAGCTCGCCCTCAAGCGAGCGGCGGGCCGCGGCGCCGATCTCGCCGATCTTCACCCCTTTGCTGCCGATCAGGATGCCCTTCTGGGACTCAGTCTCGGCCCAGATCTCGGCTCGCACAACAACAAGACCGTCCTGGCGCGGCTCGACCTCGAGCACCGAGACCTCGACCGAGTGCGGGATCTCCTGGCGAGTGCGGTTGAGCACCTGCTCGCGGATCAGCTCGGCCAGCAGCAGCTCACTGGACTGGTCACTGCTGTCCTCCGGCGGGTACATGTACGGACCCTCGGGGACCAGCTCGCCGAGGCGCTCCAGCAGCGGCGGCAGCCCCTCACCGGTACGGGCGCTGACCGGGAAGACCTCGTCGACGCCCTCCAGCTCCGCCGCCTCGGCGAGTACCGGCACCAGCTCGTTAGGGCCGAGGCGATCGGCCTTGTTGACGGCGCAGATGACCGGTAGCCCGGCGCCGGCCCCCAGCAGCGCCCTGACGATGAAGCGGTCGCCCGGCCCCACCCCCTCCTCGCCGTTGAGGACGAAGAGGACGACGTCGGAGTCGGCGAGCTCGCGCTCGACCCGCCCCTGCATCCGCTTGGTGAGGACGTCGCGGGGCTTCTGCACCCCCGGCAGGTCGACGAGAACCAGCTGCAGCTCCCTCTCGGTCTCGGTGACGACGCCGCGGATCGCCCGGCGGGTCGTCTGCGGCCGGCTGGAGACGATCGCGACATGGGAGCCGACGAGGGCGTTGACGAGGGTCGACTTGCCGACGTTGGGCCGGCCGGCGAGGCCGACGAAACCGGAGCGGCTCATCGCAGCGCCGCCAGCACCCGCGCCTGCAGCGCCAGCATCTCCCCCCCGTCGGTCTCGTGGTCATAGCCGCAGAGGTGCAGGGTGCCGTGGACGGCGGCCTCGGTGACGTCGCTGCAGTGCTCGGGGCAGATCGCGACGTCACCGAGCTCGCGCGGACCCGCCACCGGCTCCAGTTCGTCGATCGGGAAGGCGAGGACGTCGGTCGGCGCGTCCTTGTCGCGGTGCTCGTGGTTGAGCTCGCGTATGCGCTCCTCGTCGACGATCTCGACGGCGAGATGCCCGTCATCTACCCCGGCGGCATCCAGCGCGGCGGCGACGGCGCTGCGCAAGTCGGCGGGGACGTCGGTCAGGTCCACACTCACGAACGCGGGGTCGGCCCGTGTTCGGCGCGGGCCCCCTGCTCACGGGCGCCGTGCTCGTCGTAGGCGGCGACGATCCGCTGAACCAGCTTGTGACGAACCACGTCCTCGCCGCCGAAGCGAACGAAGGAGATGTCCCGGACGTCGCTGAGGATGTCGCTGACGGCGATCAGGCCCGAGCGCTGGTCGGTCGGCAGGTCGATCTGGGTGACGTCGCCGGTCACCACCATCCGCGAGTTGAAGCCGAGCCGGGTGAGGAACATCTTCATCTGCTCGGGGCTGGTGTTCTGCGCCTCATCGAGGATCACGAAGGAGTCGTTGAGGGTGCGGCCGCGCATGAAGGCAAGCGGCGCCACCTCGATCACGTTGCGCTCGAAATAGCCGTTGACGCGGTCGGGGTCGAGCATGTCGAAGAGGGCGTCGAAGAGCGGGCGCAGGTAGGGGTCGACCTTGGCCTGGATGTCGCCCGGCAGGAAGCCGAGCCGCTCACCGGCCTCGACCGCGGGCCGGGTGAGGATGATCCGCTGCACCTTGCGTTCGGTCAGCGCCGCGGCGGCCATCGCCACCGCGAGGAAGGTCTTGCCGGTGCCGGCGGGACCGATCCCGAAGGTGATCGTGTGGCGGCGGATCGAGTCGACGTAGCGCTTCTGGTTCAGCGTCTTCGGCGCCACCTTCGTGTTGCGGTGGCGCCAGACGACGTCGTCGAGGATCTCCGCCGGGCTCTCGTCGGCATCGAGGGCGCCGGTCACCGCTTCGATCGTGCCCGGGGCGACGTCGTGCCCCTGCTCGATCAGCTCGACCATCTCGTCGACAACCGTCGCCGCCTCGGCGACGTCGTCGGGCTCGCCCTCGAGGGTGAGGACGTTGCCGCGCAGGTGCAGGTCGGCGTCGAGGCGCCCGCGCAGGGCGCGGAGCACGCTGTCCTCCGAGCCGGCGAGCTCGGCCGCGACGTTGTTGTCGAGGGTCAGCTGCCTGCGGGCCAAGACTCAGGCACCCAGCTTCGCTCGCACCGCGGCGCTGACCCGCTTGCCGTCGGCGCGGCCGCCGACCTTCGGCATCAGCGCCGACATCACCTGGCCCATCTGCCGCTGCTCGCTGGCGCCGGTCTCCTCGACCGCCTCGGCGACCAGCTGTTCCAGCTCCTCGTCGGAGAGCTGCTGCGGCAGGTATCCCTCGATCAGCTGCGCCTCGAAGCGCTCGGCCGCGGCCTGCTCGGCACGGCCCGCCTTCTCATAAGCCTCGGCCGCCTCGACCCGTTTCTTACGCTCCCGCTGCAGCACCGCGACCTCGTCCCCCTTGCCCAGCTTCGCGTCCTGCTGAAGGACGTCGACGATCAGCCGCAGGGCAGCGGCGCGATCGCGGTCGCGCGCTTTCATCGCCGTCTTGACGTCGTCTTGGACCTGTTCGAGAACGGGCATCGGCCTTAAGGGTAGACGGCGGCGTCGGGGGTTACTGCAAGCCCCTTGGAGACCAGGTCGCGGACGTCAACGCTGACCAGGGTCATGCCGTGGCGACGAGCCGCGGCGACGTAGGCAGCGTCGTAGACCGTTAGACCGTGCTCGCCGGCCACCTGCAGGGCCGCGTCGATCAGCTCCGCTTCCACCGTGAGCAGGCGATCGCGGCAGCATCGAAGGAGCAATCGATTGACCCGACCCGCCTCTCTCGCATCGCCCTGCTTGACGCCGACCGCGTTTGCCACCTCATACAGAGTCAAGTCGAGGGCGCTCAGCGTTTGCGCCTGCTCACTGACCAGACTCGCGGCCGCCTCCCGGTGGGTGCCGCCACGCTCGACCAGGCTCACCCAGACGCTGGCGTCGACGAGGAACACGCTTAGTGAGATTCCCTGTCTTCGCGAATCAGGTCGGCCGCGCTGACGCCGCCGAAATCGAGAGGCCGGAGCTCCGCCAGCAACCGCCCGATCTCTTCGCGATCGTGGCGTTCGGTCCGCTCCAGCTCCCGCTCCGCCACCCGCTGGAGGAAGCCGCTGCGGGTTTCCCCCGCCTCCTTTGCGCGGAGATCGAGCCGCTCCAGCAGTTGGTCGGGAATAGAGATCATCACCTTGGCCACGGGGTGAGTATATACGGTATTGCCAGCGGTCAAAACAGGCATGGCGGGATCGTCGGGGATCGGGACGCACAGGTGGCGCGCAGATCGAGCCGATTTGGGGCCGACTTCTGCGCGGAGCTCAGATTTCGACCTGCTCGACGTCCCCCAGCGGCATCTGCAGGAAGCGGGTGCCGATCGCGTGGAAGGCCTCACAGTCGCCGGTGCAGAGGAAGTCGTAGCTGCCCTCGCCTCGGGGCTCGCGGGCGAGACCGGAGGCCTCGAGGGTGCGCTGGACCGCCGCGGCGACCGCGTGGCCGCCGCTGACGAGGCGGACGTCACGGCCGAGGATCCGCTGCAGCATCGGCGCCACCAGCGGGTAGTGGGTGCAGCCGAGGATCAGGGTGTCGACTTGGGCCTCCTGCAGGGGCCGGCAGTAGGAGCGGGCCATCGTCATCGTCTCCCCGTCGAACAGCGACCCCTCCTGGATGAAGGGAGCGAGATCGGGCGCGGCGACCTCGACCACGTCGAGGCCGCGGCCGACCGCTTCCAGCGCCCGCCGGTAGGCGCCGCTGGCGACCGTGTTCGGCGTCGCCAGCACCCCGACGCGGGCGTTGGCGGTGATCGCCGCCGCGATCTCAGCCTGCGGCTCGACCACCGGCACCACCTCCACCCCGCGCGCCGCGGCAACCTCCCGGGTCACCTCCTCGCCGACCGAGGTCGCGGTGTTGCAGGCGATCACCAGCAGCTTGGCGCCGCGGTCGACCAGCATCTCGGCGATCCGCCGGATCCGCTCCCGCAGCTGCTCGGGGTCCTTGTCCCCGTAGGGGAACATCGCCGTGTCGCCGAGATAGACGAAGTCCTCCTGCGGCAGCGAGACCAGGCACTCGTGGAGGACCGTGAGCCCGCCGACGCCCGAGTCGAACATCGCGACCGGGAGGTTGATCACATGAACGGCTTGTACGACATGAAGAAGATCGTCACGACGACGATCAAACCGGCGATCGGCCCGACGGTGCCCAGCCGTTGCGAGACCGCTTCGAACTCCTCGCTGAGCGTGTCCCCCGCTTTCAGGTCGCGCTCCGCCAGCGCCTTGGCCTTCGCGGTCTGCGGCCGGAAGAACCCGTGCTGGAGGCCGAAGAGGGCCAGGATTGCGATGAAGCCGACGGTGATGAACGCCTCGCTGCCGTCCCAGGCGTCGTCGCTGGCGACCATCAGGTAGACGCCGGCAAGCAGGACGACGACCATCCCCGGGGTGACCAGGAAACGGTCGATCCGCTGGATGCCGGAGAGCAGCGCCGGCGTCGCCCGCGGGTGGTCCGGCAGCACCGAGAAGAGAATCCCGTAACCGAAGGTCGGGCCAAACGCCAGCACGACGGCAACGATGTGGAGGAACAGCGCGATCTTGTAGTCGGCGCTGACGATCGAGGCGAACGGCATTGCCGGAACCCTATATCTCAGGTGCGACGGAGCAAGAGAGCGGCCCAGTCGCCCTCTCTGCGGCGATCTTGCTCTTCCAGTCCGACGTGGGCGTATGCGGCGGAGACTTCGTCGAGCTCTGCGGGGAGCAAACCCGAGCAGACGAGCGTTTGGGGGGCGTCCCTGATGAGTTCGGCCACTGCGAGCAGGATCGGCGCGGTCATGTTCGCCACGACTGTAGGCGCCAGATCCGGAAGTTGTTCCCGCAGGTTGGCGCGCTCCAGTTGGAGGTCGACGTTGTTGGCTGCCGCGTTGGCTGATGCGGCTTCAAGCGCCGCCGGCTCGTGGTCATAGCCGCGGACCGGGGTCCACCCGAGCCTTGCCGCGGCGATCGCCAGTACGCCGGAACCGGTTCCCAGGTCAACCAGCTCGCCGTCGGGCTCCAGCTCGCAGAGGTACTCCAAGCAGAGGCGGGTGGTCGGATGGGCTCCGGTGCCGAAGGCCTGGCCGGGGTCGACGACGATGTCGACGGTTCCCTCCCGCGGCGGCTCCCAGGAGGGCCGCAGCCAGAGGCGGTCGGCGACCAGGAGCGGTTTGTGGAAGTCGCGCCAGCGGTCGGCCCAGTCGTCGGGAATCTCGGTGGCGCTGACTTCGACTCGGCCGCCGGCAATCGCGACGTCGAGATCGCCCAGCTCCGGCAGCTCCCCCTCGCCGCCGTAGATCGCGTACTCGACGTAACCGGGTCCGCGCTCCTCCTCGACCCCGTTCGGCGCCAGCACCGTCAGCTCGGCAAGGACCAGGTCGGCCTGCTCGGGCTGGCAACGAACCGCGAGGCGGATCAACCGAAGGCCCGCCGCAGGCGGCCGAAGAGCCCCTCGCCGTGCTGCAGCGCCAGGTTCCCCTCCTCGAGGCTCTCGTCGAGCCGCTCGGCGATCTCGCGCTGCTCCTCGTTGAGGTTGGTCGGGACGAAGACCTCCAGCATCACCCGCTGGCTGCCGCGGCGGCTGCTGTTGAGGCGCGGCAGCCCGGCCCCGCGCAGCACCTTTTCGGTCCCCGGCTGCGTCCCTGGCTCGACCTCGATCTCCTCCTCGCCGTCGAGCGTCGGCACCGTCACCGTCGTCCCCAGCATCGCCTCGGTCGCCGGGATCGAGACGACGCTGATCAGGTCCGAGCCGTCGCGCTCGAAGCGCTCGTCGGCGGCCACCCGCACCTCGACGTAGAGGTCGCCGGCCGGCGCGCCCGGCTCGCCGGCATGGCCGGCGCCGGTAATCCGCATCCGCTGGCCGTCTTCGATCCCGGCCGGGACCTCGATCGCGCTGGTCCGGCTCTGGCGGGTGCGGCCGCTGCCGCTGCAGACCTCGCACGGCGTCTGCGGGATTTTCCCGGCGCCGCCGCAGACGTCGCAGGCGGTGCTGCGGACCATCTGCCCGAACGGCGTCCGGGTCACCGCCCGCAGCTCGCCGCTGCCGCCACAGCGCTCGCAGGTGGTGATCGGGGTGCCCGGCTCGGCGCCGTTGCCGTGGCAGTGCTCGCAGGCGCCGACGACGTCGTAGGTCACCTCGCGGCGGGCGCCGGTCGCCACCTCGGCCAGCTCGACCTCGACCTCGACCGCGACGTCGCCGCCCCCGGCAGGGCCGCGGCGGCCACCGAAGCCGAAACCGGCACCGCCGAAGATCGACTGGAAGAGGTCGTCGATGCTGCCGCCGAAGCCGGCCCCGGGGTCGAAGCCCCCCGAGCGCAGCCCCTCGTGCCCGTAGGCGTCATAGGTGCGGCGGCGCTCGGCGTCGGAGAGGACCTCGTAGGCGGCTGCGGCCTCCTTGAACTTCTCCTCCGCCTCGGGGTCGTGGTCGTTGACGTCCGGGTGCAGTTCCCGCGCCAGCCGTCGGAACGCCTTCTTTATCTCGGTCTCGCCCGCCTCCCGGGAGACCCCGAGCACCTCGTAGTAGTCGCGCGGCATGGCTAGCTGCCGTAGACCGACTCGAAGTAACGGGAGAGCTCACGGGCGGCGTGGCGGACCGAGGCGATCGCCAGCGCATAGTCCATCCGCAGCGGCCCGACGACGCCGACGGCACCGAGGTTGCGGTGGCCGAGGCCGTAGTTGGCGCCGATGACGCTGACCGAGCGCAGCTCCGGCTGCGGGTTCTCGCCGCCGATCCAGAAGAAGACCGAGCGCTCCTCGAGCGAGGAGCGCAGCATCTGCAGGACGTCGGCGCGGCGCTCCAGCGCCGTCATCAGCTCGTCGGCCCGGGGCAGGTCCGACAGGTGGGCGTCGGAGAGCAGGCGCGAGGTCCCCTCCAGGTAGAGCTCGCCGCCCCGCTCGGCGACGAGGTCGGTGAAGGTGGCGCCGAGGGTGGCGATGAATTCGGCCTCGATCCCGCTCAGCTCCGGATCGCGCAGCCGGGTCGCGATCATCCGCGCCCCGACGCCGAGCCCGGAGAGGCGCTCGTTCAGGTAGCTCGAAGCCCAGGCGACGAGGCCGCTGTCGACCGGCCGGTCGAAGGCGAAGACGCGGCGGGTGACGTCGCCGGTCGAGGCGATCGCGATCACCACCACCTCATTGGGGCGCAGGCGCAGCACCTCGACCCGGTGGATCGTCGCCGTCAGGCTCGGCTGCGGCGCCGTCGCCATCGCCACCAGGTCGGTCACCTGGGCCAGCGCCGCGGTCGTCTCCCGCATCGCCTCGTCGACCTCGCGGCGCAGGCGCGAGAGCTCCAGCTCTACCCCCGGCCCGGCCGGGACCCGACCGCCCGCCACCATCAGGTCGACGTAGCGGCGGTAGCCGGCGTCGGTGGGGACGCGCCCGGCGGAGGTGTGCGGGTGAGTCAGGTAGCCCGCCGCCTCCAGCGCCGCCAGCTCGGCGCGCACGGTCGAGGGACCCCACCCGATCTCGGGCCGCTCCGCGACCTCCTTCGAGGGCACGGGACGGGCCGAATCGAGGTAGGCCTCGACGACCAATCGCAGGATCAGCTCTTGGCGCTCGCTGAGCATCCCCCGGAATTCTAGGAGGGGAGCCGAACGGCTCCCCTCCCGCATCCCCCTAAAGCTCGAGCTCTGCCTCGGCGTTCTTGATCAGGGCGGTCTCGCCCTGCGTGGCGACGGTGTCGACCACGACGCGGTTGCCGTCCCTCGACTTGACCGTACCGGTGACGACGATCTCCTGCTCGGGCACGCCCATCCCGCGCATCTGCACGGAGAGACGCTTCAGCGCCCGCGGGTTGCCGTCGGCGACGGCCGCGTTGGCTTTCGCCACCAGCCCCATCGAGTAGAGGCCGTGGAGGATGTTGCGCGGCAGCCCAACCATTTTCGCGAACTCGTCGTCGATGTGGATCGGGTTGAAGTCGCCCGAGGCACCGGCATAGCGGTGCGGCAGGTACTTGTCGGGGGTGACCCGCAGCTCCGGGATCGCCTCGCCCTCGTTCAAAGCCATTTCATACCCCCCTGACGATCAGCGTCCAGGTGCCGCGAGCGACCTGGGCGCCGTCCTGGTTGACGGAGTTGGTCTCGAACACGTAGAAGCCCTTGCCGTCTTTCTCCTCGATCGAGAGGCATTTGGCCGTCGTCGTGATCTCATCGCCCGAGCAGGCGGGCTCGTCCCACTCGAAGGCCTGGCCGCCGTGGACCATCGCCGCGAAGTTCAGCTCCACCTCGGGGTCGAGGATCGCCGGCCCGACGGCCGGGCTGCTGTAGACGACGGCGAACATCGGCGGTGCGACGACGTCGCGGAAACCGGCCGCGCGGGCCGCCTCGACGTCGAAGTGAACCGGGTTGTCGATGCCCAGCGCGTTCGCGTACTCCTTGATCTTCTCCCGGCCCACCTGGTAAGTGCTTCCGGGCCATTCCTTGCCTACCGCATCGGTCTTGAGTGCCATGGGCGAGCACTCTAACTGGCCGCCTGGCCAGGAGGGCGCGCGACTACTCGTCGATCTCCAGCACCGCCAGGAACGCCTCCTGCGGCACTTCCACCCGGCCCACGGCCTTCATCCGTTTCTTTCCGGCTTTCTGCTTCTTCAGCAGCTTGTTCTTGCGGGTGACGTCGCCTCCGTAGAGCTTCGCGGTGACGTCCTTGCGCAGAGCCTTGACGGTCTCGCGGGCGAGGATGTTGGAGCCGACCGCGGCTTGGACCGGGACGTCGAAAAGCTGGCGCGGGATCGTCTTCCGCAGCCGTCCGACGAGGCGCTTGCCCTGGTCGTAGGCGAAGTCGCGGAAGACGATGATCGAGAGCGCGTCGACCTTATCGCCGGCGAGCAGGATGTCGACCTTGACCAGGTCGGAGACGCGGTTGCCGATCGGCTCGTAGTCGAGCGAGGCGTAGCCGCGGGTCGAGCTCTTCAGCAGGTCGAAGAAGTCGAGGACGATTTCGGCCAGCGGCAGGTCGTAGCGGATCTGTACCCGCTCGGGGCTGAGGAAGTGCATGTCGACGTGGGTGCCCCGGCGCTGCTGGCAGAGCTCCATCACCGCCCCGACCTGCTCTTTCGGGCAGATCAGCGTGGCGCGGATGTAGGGCTCTTCGATCGTCTCAATCGTGCCCGGATCCGGCAGCTCGGTGGGACTATGCACCTCCTTCGTCTCACCGTTGGTGAGGTTGACGAGATAGCGCACGTTCGGGGTCGTCGCCAGCAGGTCGAGGTCGTACTCGCGCTCCAGCCGCTCGCGCACGATCTCCATGTGGAGGAGGCCGAGGAAGCCGCAGCGGAAGCCGAAGCCGAGCGCCTCGGAGGTCTCCGGCTCCCAGGAGAGGGCGGCGTCGTTGAGCGAGAGCTTCTCGAGCGCGTCGCGGAGGTCTTCATAGCGGTCGGTGTCGATCGGGAAGAGGCCGCAGAAGACCATCGGCCGCACCTCGCGGTAGCCCTCGAGCGGCTCGGAAGCGGCATAGGCCTGGGCGGTGAGGGTGTCGCCGACCCGCAGCTTGGTGACGTCCTTGATCCCGGTGATCAGGTAGCCGACGTCGCCGGCGTCCATCCCTTTGACGGCGGTCATCGTCGGGCGGAAGAAGCCGATGTCGTCGATGTCGGCTTCGGTCCCGTTCTGCATCGCCAGAATCCGCTCGCCCTTGCGGAAGGAGCCGTCGACCATCCGCACGTAGGCGATGACGCCGCGGTAGGGGTCGAACTCGGAGTCGAAGATGAGGGCGCGCGGCGGCGCCTCGGGCTCGCCCTGCGGCGGCGGGATCCGCTCGACGATCGCCTCGAGCACCTCGAGCACGCCCTCTCCGGTCTTGGCCGAGATCGGCAGCGCTTCCTCGGGGTCGCCGCCGAGCAGGTCGGCGATCTCCTGGGCGACGCGCTCGGGCTCGGCGCCGGGCAGGTCGACCTTGTTGATGACGGGGATCAGCTCGAGCCCGTTCTCGATCGCCAGGTAGGTGTTGGCGACGGTCTGCGCCTCGACCCCCTGGGCGGCGTCGACGACCAGCAGCGCCCCCTCGCAGGCGGCGAGGCTGCGCGAGACCTCATACGAGAAGTCGACATGACCGGGCGTGTCGATCAGGTGCAGGTGGAAGGTCTCGCCGTTCTTGGCGGTGTACTCGACCCGCACCGCCTGCGCCTTGATCGTGATCCCCCGCTCGCGCTCGAGGTCCATTGAGTCGAGCAGCTGAGCCTGCATTTTCTTCGGGTCGACGGCCCCGGTCAGCTCGAGGATGCGGTCGGCCAGCGTCGACTTGCCGTGGTCGATGTGGGCGATGATCGAGAAGTTGCGGATGTGGTCCATGGCGCGGTGAGGAGTATGGAGGACGGCGCTCAGCGGCAGGCCGAAGGGTCGAGCGGACCCTTCAGGGCAAAGACCACCGTCGGCGCCTCCCGGAGAACGACCGTGACCCCCGGCCCTTCGGTCCACTTCACCTGGGGCGGGAAAGCAGGCTTGCCGGCCTCCACACGGTCCCGGGTGGCCACCACATAGTCGTAATCGCCTTCCTCGAGAAGGCGGCGGTAGGTGCGACAGCCCTCCGCAGCCTCAAAGCCACCGTGGGACTGCTCGACGCCGAGGTACTGGACGCGGTTGGAGAGGTCGGTGCCGAAGAGGGGGTACTGGCGCGTGCTGGTGGTCGCGATGCGGGCGCCGGAGACGTCGCGAGCCCAGGCGAAAGCGGCGTTGAGGCCGGGGGCCGAAGTGAAGGTCGGGTCCTTGTAGCGCCCCTCCAAGTAGTGGCGCTGCACGGGGTAACCAACGGCGACCGCGATCAGCAACCCGGCCAGAGCCACAAACAACCCCTTCCAAACCAACCCTGGTGGGGCGCCCCCGTCATTTGTGTCGCTATCCGGAACAAAAGAAGGGCGCACCCATAAGTGGGCGAGCCGCGCCGCGATGCTCGGAGCCGTCGGCAACAGCGCGAGGCCGAGGACGAGGGCCGGGGCGAGGTAGCGCAGGCCCGACTCGAACCCGCGCGGCATCCCGTCCGGGCCGGACGCCGAGGTCGGCGCGACCAGCCACGCCAGCGCCGTCGCCAGCCCGACGAAGCCGGCGACGCCAAGCACCACGCCAGGCCGGGGCGCGTTTGCGTACTCATGGTTTGCAAAAGCGCCCCGGACCTGGATGGCGGCGAGAGTTAGACCGATGGCGGCGGCGATCAACAGGAAAGACCACGCGAACCACAAGCCGCTGTGCAGGCCCGGGAGGAACCAGTCGGACCAGACATCGCCGTTGCCGAGGTAGCCGAGGACGGAGTGGGCTTCGCGGCCGCCCAAGGCCTGTTCGGGCGCGGGCAGGTCGACTGGGCCAAGGTGATGGATCCAGGGCAGCGGGTTGCCGGCGTGGGCGAGGTTGCGCAGGTACCAGTAGCCGCCACCGGCAAGTGCGGCCAGAGCTGCGATCCCAACCGCGCGGCCTTTTAAGCCGCGCGGTGCGACCAGCGCCAAGCCGAGCACCAGCACGGCCGCCGGCAGTAGGAAGTTGAGCTTCGTCCCTGCCGCCAGGCCCGCAGCGAGCCCGACGATGAAGGCGGTACGGGTGTTGCGTTCGCCGTTGAGGAAGATGGCGATGGCGCTCAGCAGGAAGAAGATCCCGACGATGTCGTTCCTCGCCTCACCCGCCTGATCGGCCAGCGCCGGGACGCTCAACGCCACCGCCCCCAGCGCCAGCGACCAAGGCGCAACCCGGTACGGCCGCCCGATGCACCAGCACGCCACCAGGCAGCCGACGAACCACCCCACGTTCAGCAGCGGCGACAACAAATCCCGCCCGAAAGCCAACATCCCGGCCGCGTGGAAGATTTCCCCGTTCGCGGGGTAGAACCAGGCCAAGAACTGCGGCGCGATGAAGTGCAAATCCCACGTATCGCCGCTCTGGAAGAACCCGGCAGCGAACGGCCCGTGGTACCAGGTCGAATCGAACCCGGTCATCCCCGTCGAAAGCTTCCCCTTCGCTTCAAGAGCGAACTTGGCGACCGCCACGGCGGCAATCAGAAGCGCAATCCACGTCGGGAGGGGGGTCGCTCCGACCCTTACCTGCCTGTGAGGGTGGGAGCGACCCCCCTCCCCCTCGAACCGCGGCAAGAACTTCCAAAGGCCGAGTCCCACTACGGCGACGAGGAGCAGGTAAGGCACCGGGTCCCACCACCCGAACGCCCCCAGCAACTCCGCCGCCCAGATCAGCAGCGCCAGCGCCACCACCGCGCTCGCCAGATACGCCGGCGCTCCCTCGAACCGCGGCAGCATCCACCTCCGCACCGCATCCCCACCCAGCCAGGCGAACCCGACCAGCAGCAGGATCTCCACGACTCCCAGCAGGTACCGCCCCGGTCCGAGCATCGAGCGCTATCGGCCCCGCCGCAGCAGCAGGCGGCTCATCTGCTCGAGCTCGGCGACGCGGAGCAGCTTCGCAACCGAGAGGTAGACGACGAGGCCGGCCGTGAGGCCCGTTCCGAGCGAGATGATCTGGCCGACGAGATCGCGGCCGAGGGCCTCGTCGAGGACGTCCCAGACCATGTAGCTGACCCCAGCCAGGGCGGCGGCCGCGATCGTGATCCGCACCGCCGTCGAGGTGAGGCGCCGCAGCTCCAGGCCGTCGAAGCGGCGGCGCAGGATCACCGCCTGGGCGACCACCGTGACGCTGGTCCCGATCCCGGTCCCGGCGACGATGCCGCCGACCCCGAACGGCTCGTAGAGCGCAAGGGCCGCCAGGGCGGAGACGACGAGGTCGATCGTCGCCAGCGCCGTCGCCTGCCAGGGTTTCTGCAGGCTGAAGAAGGTCCGCGTCTGCAGGAGGTAGAGGCCGTTGGTCGGGAGCGAGAAGGCGAACCAGAAGAGCGCCGTGGCGACGACCACCGTTTCGTGCGCGTCGAAGGCGCCGCGCTGATAGATCAGCCGGATCATCGGGTCCGAGAGCGCCAGGATCGCCGCCGCCGCCGGCACCAGGACGAAGAGGATCTGCCGCATCCCGTTCGCCATCGTCGCCCGCAGGTCGTCGATCGCCCCCGCGTTGGCAAAGCGCGCCAGCGCCGGGAACAGCACCGTCGCGATCGCTACCGAGAAGATCCCCTGCGGCAGCTGGTAGATGCGGAAGGCTTTGTCGATCGCCGCCGGCGCCTCCTCGGAGACGAGGCTGCCGAAGAAGCTGTTGATCAGCAGGTTGAAGTTGATCAGGCCGAGGCTGATCGTCACCGGCAGCATCAGGACCAGCACCCGCCGAACCTTCGGGCTGCGCCATTCGAAGCTGAAGCTGAAGCGATAGGGCGTGTGGCGCAGGTCCCAGGCGGGGATCAGCAGCTGCACGAGGGTGCCGACGAGGATGCCGATCGCGTAGGCGTAGATCCGGTCCTGGCCGTGGAACATCGGCTCGAGGACGACGAGGACGAGGATGATCGTCAGGTTCCAGAACAGCGGCGAGATCGCGAAGGCGCCGAAGCGGTCGTAGCTGTTGAGGATGCCGACGACGATGCCGCTGATCCCGAGCAGGACCAGGATCGGGAAGAGCACCTGCGAGAGCGAGACGGTGAGGTCGAGGATCTCCCCTTCGAAGCCCGGCGCGAAGAGCGGCATGATCACCGGCGCCAGGAGGACGAAGAGCGCGGTGATCGCGCCCAGCACCATCGTCACCAGCAGCAGCATCGTCGAGGCAAGCCGGAACGCCTCCTTGTAGGCCTTCTTGCCGAGCAGTTCGGTGAAGACGGGGACGAAGGCGGGCTGCAGGGCGGCGTCGGCGAACAGCGCCCGGATCAGGTTCGGGACCTGGAAGGCGATCGTGAAGGCCGAGACCGGGCCGCTGACCCCGTAGTAGCCGGCGGCGACGACTTCGCGGGCGAGGCCGGCGACGCGGGAGGCGGCGGTTGCGATCGAGAAGAAGGCCGTCGAGCGGGCGAGGCGACCGGCGGATGGCTTCGGAGTCGGTTCCTCCCCGGTTTCGAAGGCCTCCGCCTCCCAGACGGCGACGTCCTCGTTTATCGCCCGCTCGTCGGGATTCGGGGTGTCATGCGCCCTGGGCGTCTCCAAGCTTCGTCTCAATCGCTATAGTCGGCGGCCGCCCGGAGCCGGCAAGGCGCCGGCTCGGGTACTTGACATGGCCAACATAGCCTCACAGAAGAAGCGGATACTGCGCAGCGAGCGGGAGCGGACGGAGAACCGTCTGCTGACCAGCACCGTGAAGACGCACTTCCGCCGCCTCGAAAGCGCGGTGGAGTCGGGCGACGCCGACAACATCGCCGCCGAGCAGCGCGACCTGGTGTCGAAGATCGACAAGGCCGTCCAGAAGGGCGCCCTGCACAAGAACACCGGCGCGCGCAAGAAGGCCAAAGCCGCGCGGATCGCCTCCGGCGCCGCCTCCTAAGCCGCGCCTGCAGCAGCCCTCCGCAGCGCGATCGTCAGCGCCAGCTCGTCGCCGTAGTCGGCGCCGCCGCGGCACCAGAGCTCGAGGTCGGCCAGCGTCTCGGTTGCGGTGCGCAGACTGGCGAGATCGGTGTCCTGCAGCCGCCTGACGAGCTGTTTGGCGGCGTAGGGGTGCATCTTCAGCGAGGAGGCGACCTGCTGGGCGGGAACCCCCTCCTCCAACTGGGCGGCGGCCGCGCAGGCGCTGCGTAGGCGCGAGGCGAGGCCGTAGATCAGGCCGGTGACGTTCTCCCCTTGGCCGATCAGGCGCTCGCCGATCCGCAGCGCCGCCGCGGCATCGCCTTCGATCAGGGCATCGGAGAGCGACCAGACGGCCGCCTCGGAGGTGTCGGTGACCATCTCTTCGAGGTCGTCGGCGCCGACGCTGCCACCCTCGCCGGCCCAGAGAGCGAGGCGCTCGAGCTCGTTGCGCAGCCGCACCGGGTTGGCGCCCATCCGGTCGACCAGCATTTGCGCCGCCGCAGGCTCCAGGCGCAGGCCCATCCGCTGCGCCTCGGCAACGAGGACGCGAGGCATGTCGCGCGCCTTCGGCGCCTCGAATTCATGGACCTCCCCGGCCGCCGCCTTCACCGCTTTCAGCAGCTTCGCCCCCGGCTTGTCACGGCAGATCAGGACCAGGGTCAGGTCCGGCGGCAGCTCTCCCAGCGCCGCCAGCACCGGCTCCAGCTGCTTGTCACGCCAGCGCTCGATCCCGTCGGCGAGCAAGTAGCGACGCGAGTCCATCAGCGACATCGCCGGGATCGCCGCGAGCAGCGCCTCGTGGTCGGGCATCCCCCGCCCCTCGCTGGGCTCGAAGACCTCGAGCGCCGCCGCGCCCCCCTCGCGTTCGGCCCGTGCCCGCAGCCGCGCCCGGGTAGCGTCGATTTTCGCCCCGTCGCTGCCGGCGATCAGGTAGAGCGGCTGCATCTCGTCGGCCATGGGCCGAGTCTAGATATCGAGGCGGCTTTGCCGCGAAACGCTACTTCGAGTGCCCGAGGGCTTTGCCTTTGCCGTTGCCGGGGCCGGAGGCTTCGGGGCTCGGCGAGCCGGAACTGGTCACGGGCGGCGGGGCTTCAACCGCTGCGGTGGACTTGGAAGAGGCTTCGATTCCCCTGTCGCTGGCGTGAGCCGCAGCGGCACTCGACTGGGAGTTGCCCGGGGCCGGTGAGGCGGCCGGAGTCGGCGCAGCAGGCCGGGCCGGGGCCGGCGCGGGCTTGGGAGCGGAGCTTGGCGCCGGCTCGCTGACCGGGACGGAGGTTTCCTCGGGAGCGGGGCTCGAAGTGGACCCCGTAGTCGAAGTCGGCTTCGGGCCCGACCCATCTGCCGCTTCCGGGGCCACGCCGCCTTCGCCCGCGGCCGGATTCGCGGCTGCAGGCGCCCCGGAGGGGGCGGTGCCAGCGTCATTCGATCCCCCGCCGTGCAGCCCCTCCACAGCCGCTGCGGGGGCCTCGCGCCGCTGCGTCACCGCAGGCGCGTGGGCAGGGGCGCCGCGCAGCGGCACGGCCTCGGCAACCGTGCTCCCGTCAACCGGTTCGTCGGGCAGGGGTGCCGGCGAGAGGACGTGGAAGCTGAGCTGGGCGAAGATCGCCACCAGTGCCAGGCCGGCGGCAGCGGTGAGACCGAGGAAGGCGAAGGCGGTGGTTCGCATCCTTTCCGGCAGGCCGTTGCCGGCAAGACTGGGAAGACGCGGAGCCTTCGAGAGCTTGGTTTTGAAGATGGCGTGCACCAATTTGTGCATCGACAGCAGAGCCGGCGATCGGAGCAATTAGATCGGGTTCCTCAACTATCGATTCGATCATCCGTCCAAGCGAAACGAGTGGCGGCTCACGTCGATGACGACAGTGCCGTCCTCGTCCGTTCGCAGGGTCGGCACCCGGTGTCGCCGCAGGGTCTCCAGCGTGCCCGCGGTGGGGTGGCCGTAGGGGTTGCCGGCGCCGACCGAGATCACCGCCAGCCGCGGTCGCGCCCGCTCCAGCAGCGAGGAGAGGCCGGCGTCGTCGCTGCCATGGTGGGCGACCTTGAGAACGTCGGTCGGGCCCGGGTCAAGCGGCACCGCCTCCGCCTCGGCGTCGGCGGTCAGCAGCATCGAGAACCCCCGCCAGCGGGCCTCGATCACGAGCGCGAGCTGATTCGGGTCCGCCACCGGCCCTCCGAGCAGCTCCGGCGGCGGCCAGAGAACCTGCAACCGCAGGCCGCCGCTGCGCAGCTCGGACCCCGCCGCGATCCGTTGCGGCTCGGCTCCGGCGGCGAGCGCCCGAGCCATGAGATCCCGATGGAGACGGGCGAAGGCCAGGCGCCCGACGGGCATCGCCCCGAGCAGCTCTTCGACACCGCCGGCGTGGTCGGACTGGTCGTGGGTCACCACCACCGCCCCGAGGCGATCGACCCCGGCGCCTTCGAGCTTGCGCTGGAGGCCATCCCCCGGTGGGCCGCCGTCGACCAGGACCGCCGGGGCGCCCGCCGGTTGCAGGAGGATCGCGTCCCCCTGGCCGACGTCGAGTACCTCGACGCGCAAGCCATGGCCGGGTCCTGCGGCTGCCCCATCACCGCTTCCGGCAACAGGCAACGGCAACCAGATCGCGGCCCCGACCGCAGCGCAGGCGAAAGCCTGCCGCGGCCATCGCCGGCAGGCGAGAATCGCCAGCCCAAGCAGGCAATAGGCGACGAGGAGACCGCGGCCGTCGAGGTGGACCGGAAGCTCGGCCCAGCCCGGGGCGGCGCACCAGGAGGCGATCTGGGCGATGTAGGCGAGGAGCAGAGCGTCGAGGCCGTTGAGGGGCGCGAGCGGCAGGCCCGGCAGCTGCGCGAGCCCGGCACCGGCCATCCCCAGCCACATCGCCGGCGCCACCGCAGGCAGGGCGAGGACGTTGGCGAGCAGCGAGGTGGTCGAGAACGTTTCGAAGTGGAAGGCGATCAGCGGCGCCGTTGCCAGGGTCGCCGCGATCGTCATCGCGATGCCCTCGGCCAGGGCGCGGCGCCAAAGACCGGTTCCGGTACGAGACGCGATCGCCCGCTGCAGTGGCGTCGCCAGGAGGAGGATGCCGAGGACCGCGGCAAAGCTGAGCTGCCAGCCGACGTCCCCGGCGATGGCGGGATCGATCGCCAGCGTCACCCCCGCCGCCACCGCCAGGGCATAGAGCTTGGAGCTGCGGCGACCGCCCAGGGTCGCCAACAGCCCGAGCGCTCCCATCACCCCGGCCCGCTGCACCGACGGCCCGGCGCCGGCGACCGGGACGTAGACGGCGATCGAGCCGAGGACCCAGAGCAGCCGCTGGCGCAACGGAATCCCGAGCATCCCCAGCAGCGGCATCGCCAACAGCGCCAGCAGGGTGATGTTCTGACCCGAGACGGCAAGCAGGTGGCTGAGGCCGGCGCGCCTGAAGTCTTCCTTCGTTCCCGCGTCGATCTCCTCGTCCTCGCCGAGCACGAACCCGCGCGCCAGCGCCGCCTCCCGCTGCGGCATCCCCTGCCCCAGCCCCGCCGCCGCCCTGGCGCGGATCTCGCCGCTCTGCCCGATCGCGACGAGGACGAGCAGGGCGATCCCGATCAGGATCGGCAGCGGCGGGCGTCCGTGGCGCACCTCTGCCTCAGGGCTGCAGCCGCGCCCGCAGCGACTCCATCGTCGCCGGACCGATCCCGGAGACCTGGTCAAGCTGGTCGACCGAGGAGAGGCCGCCGTGTTCGTCGCGGAACTCGATGATGTCCGCCGCCGTCACCGGCCCGATCCCCTCGATCTCTTCCAGCTGCTCGGCGGTCGCGGTACCGAGGCTGATCGGCCCTTCTTCGCCGGCGCCGGTCGCAGCGACGCCGCCGTCAGGGACGAGCTCGGGCACGACCACCTGCTGGCCGTCGGCGAGCCTGGCGGCGAGGTTGATCGCTTCCAGCGAGGCTCGCGGCGCCGCGCCCCCGGCCCGCCGCACGGCGTCGTCGACGCGGCTGCCGGCGGGCATCCGGTAGACGCCCGGCCGCCGCACCGCACCGGCGACGTGGACAACCAGGTCGCCGCTCGAACCCGCGACCGAGAAGCTCGCCTCTCCCGATACGCCGGAAGCGGCCGCAAACGAGGGTTCGGCCGCCCGCTCCCCGCGGATCGCCCGCGCCCCGACCAGCAGCAGCGCCACGGCCACCGCCGCGTAGACGACCAGCTGACTCCGACTCATCTCCGGCATGAGCCGATCGTGAACCGGCCGGGCGCACAGGTGGCGCGCTAAATCAAAAAGTTCTCAGGAGGAAATGAGACGACGAAGAGACTTAGTAATCGTCATCGTCGTCGTAGCCCGCAACCTCTGCCAGCTGATCGCTGTAGAGCTCGGCAGCCGCGACGGGAGGCGACTGGATCGAGACGCAGGCGAGCTCGTCGGTGCCGTCGTTCCCGATCGAGTGCTCGGTGGCGGGCGGGACCAGGATCAGGTCGCCTTCGGTGACCTCCTGGGTGTCGCCGGCGACCGACATCGTGCCGCTGCCGCGGACGACGACGTAGGCCTGCTCTGCCTCGCCGGAGGAGTGCAGAGTCTGCTCCACCCCACCGGGCACGGTCACCCAGGTGACCGAGAGATTCCGCGCTCCCATTTCGCCCGCGTCCATGAGGACGTGGGCGCGCAGCCGGTGCCATTCCTCGACCGCCGCATCATCCATTCGCCTGACCAGCATCCCGCGGCTTTCTAGCAGAACGGTGGCCGCCGCGGAGGGCGCTACCGGACCACCAGGTTGACCAGCTTGCCTGGAACTACAATTTCTTTGACTATTTGCTGGCCGTCCAGGTGCTTGGCAACCTTCTCGCTTTCCTTCGCCAACCGCAGCAGCTCCTCTTCCGGCGCCTCGGCGGGAGCCTCGATCCGGTCCCGCAGCTTGCCGTTGACCTGGACGACGAGGGTGACGGTGTCGCTCGTGAGCAGGTCCGGGTCGGCCTGCGGCCACGGCTGCTCCCATACCCGGCCACCGGCCAGTCGCTCGTAGACCTCGCTGCCGAGGTGCGGCGCGAACGGAAAAATCAGCGAGGCCGCGGTCGCAGTCGCAAATCGCAATGCGGCGCCGCCCTCGGCGCTTCCGTAGAGCCCGTCCTTGAGCCGGTAGGCGTCGTTGACGAGCTCCATCACCGCCGAGATCGCGGTGTTGAACTGGAAGCCGCGCTGGAAATCCCGCGTCACCTTGTCGATCGCCCAGTGCGCCTTCGCCAAGAGCTCCCGCGCCTCCCCCTCGGCCGCGGCGGGCTCCCCCACCTCGGTCCGGCCCTCTACCTCTTCGCAGAGCCGCCAGAGCCGCGAGAGGAAGCGGTTGACGCCCTCGACCCCCTCGTCGGTCCAGTCACCGCCGCGCTCCGGGGGGCCCATGAAGCAGACGTACGTACGAGCGGTGTCGGCGCCGTAGCGCTCGACGTAATCACCGGGGCTGACCGTGTTGCCCTTCGACTTCGACATCTTCGCCCCGTCGCGGGTGATCATCCCCTGGGTGAAGAGGTTGGCGAAGGGCTCCTGGACGCCGAGGTGACCGAGGTCCGCCAGCGCCTTGGTGAAGAAGCGCGCGTACATCAGGTGCAGGATCGCGTGCTCGACGCCGCCGATGTACTGGTCGACCGGCATCCAGTAGTCGCTGGCGCTGCGGTCCCAGGGCGCCTCGGCGTTCTGCGCGTCGAGGTAGCGGAGGAAGTACCAGGAGGAGTCGACGAAGGTGTCCATCGTGTCGGTCTCGCGGCGGGCGGCGGCGCCGCAGCGAGGGCACTCGGTCGCGACCCACTCCTCGGCCGCCGCCAGCGGGCTCTTGCCCTGCGGCGCGTAGTCCTCGACATCGGGCAGCTCGACCGGCAGCTGCTCCGCCGGCACGGCGACGATCCCGCACCCGTCGCAGTAGACGACCGGGATCGGCGCCCCCCAGTAGCGCTGCCGCGAGACCAGCCAGTCGCGGAGGCGGTAGTTGATCGCCGGCCTACCGCGATCGTCCTCCTCGAGCCAGGAGACGATCTCCTCGTAGGCCTCGCGATTGTGCGTGCCGTCGAAGCGGCCGGAGCCGGTCATCGGGCCGTCGCCGGAAAACGGCAGGCCCTCCTCGTCGCGCGCCTGCTCCTCATCCATGCCCTCGATCACCCGCTTTACCGGCAACTCGAACCTCTGGGCGAATTCGTAGTCGCGCGAGTCGTGGGCGGGCACCGCCATGATCGCCCCGGTCCCGTACTCCATCAGCACGTAGTCGGCGACGAACATCGGGATCTCCTCGCCGTTGACCGGGTTGACGACCGAACGCCCCAGCGGCACCCCGGTCTTCTCCCGGTCCTCCGCCCCCCGCTCCTCGGCCGACTCGCGCCCGACCCGGTTGACGTACTCGCGCACTGCCTCCTCGGCCGGCGTCCCGGCGACCAGCCGCTGCAGCTCGGGGTGCTCGGGCGCGAGGACGAAGAAGGTGGCGCCGAAGAGGGTGTCGGGACGGGTCGTGAAGACCGGGAAGTCGAGGTCGACCTCCTCGCAGCGGAAGACCACCTCGGCCCCTTCGGAACGGCCGATCCAGTTGCGCTGCATCGTGATCACGTGCTCGGGCCACGACTCGAGCAGCTCGAAGTCCGAGAGCAGCCGGTCGGCGTACTCGGTGATGCGGAAGAACCACTGCTCGAGGTTTTTCTGGATCACCTCGGTGCCGCAGCGCTCGCAACGGCCGTCGACGACCTGCTCGTTGGCCAGCACCGTCGCGTCCTTCGGGCACCACTGGACCGGCGCCTCGGTCCGGTAGGCGAGCCCGCGCTCGAACAGCTGCAGGAAGATCCACTGGGTCCAGCGGTAGTACTCGGGGGTGTGGGTGGCGAGCTCTCGCGACCAGTCGATCGAGATCCCCCACTCGCGGAACTGGCGCTGGAAGGAGGCGATCGAGCGCTCGGTCGCGACCCGCGGCGGCTCTCCGGTTTTGATCGCGTTGTTCTCCGCCGGCAGGCCGAAGGAGTCGTAGCCCATCGGGTGGATCACCTGGAAGCCCTGGCGGCGGCGGAAGTGGGCGATCGCGTCGCCGACGGCGTAGCACTTGAGGTGGCCGACGTGGGGCTCCCCCGAGGGATAGGGCAGCATCTCCAGCACGTAGGCCTTCGGCTTCTCCTCGTCGAAGCCGGGCTGCCCGGGGTTGGCGACCTCCCAGGTCTTCTCCCCGGCCCAGACCTCCTGCCACTTGCGCTCGATCGATTTCGGCTCGTAACCCGCCATCGCGGCAGCGATCTTACGAGCCGGAGGCCCGGCGCCGCGTCGGCGGTCGCGCTAGAGGATCTGCCGCAGGCCCGGCGAGAGCGCTTCGAGGATCTGGGGCCAGGCGTAGACCTCGATCGTCGCCGCGATCACCAGCGCCGGGATCGCCAGGGCCACGGTGATGAAGGTGGCGGCGAGGAGCTGGTTCCACTCGCCCCGCCGGCTGGCGATCAGCCAGGCGGCAAGCGGCAGGAAGAGCGCGGTCAGCTCCAGCAGCGCGTGCGGAAGGACGCTGAGGATCAGCTCGAAGCGGGTGATCTGCAGCTGGTAGGCGATCGTCGAGCCCTGGAAGCCGAGGTAGAGCGCCTGGGTGGAGAGCGAGAAGAGGGTGACGGCGCAGACGAAGAGGATCGCGAACTCTCCCGCCTTGACGTGAACCCAGCGGCTGAAGCCGGTGCGCTGGGCGGCGGCGATCGGCATCGAGGCGCCGGCGATGAAGCCGGCGACGCAGGCGGTGCCGTGGAGCGCCAGGACCAGCGAGTTGCGCCAGAGGATCGGCAGCAGGTCGTCGGGCTCGGATGGTTCGTTGAAGCCGGGAAGATGGACAGGGGTCAGGTCCGGCGTCAACAGCCCGGAGACGACCCAGACCGCGGCCAGCAGCGTCAGCGCGATCGCCAGGCTGAGCGCGACCCAGGCGCCGAGCACCCGACCCGGGCGATCACTCCACGACTCCAGGGTCGCGCGGGTGTCCCGGAGGCCGTGGCTGAAGACATGCTGGTTGGCCGCGCTCATTCCCTAGCCCATCGGCAGATCGCGGGCGCCCTTTTAGCCGCGTCAGGTCAGTTTGCGCTCGAAGTCCTCGGCCAGAGCCGCGAGCTGGGAAAGCTCGACCTTCAGGCCCCTGGCGATCCGGCGCACGTTGCCCCAGGTCGGGTTGATCCGCCCCGACTCGATGTGGGAGATCCAGGTCGGGTGGATGTCCGCCCGCTGGCCGAGCGTCTCCTGGCTCAGCTCGCCCTCCTTGCGGAGCGCGCGGATCGCCTTACCCAGTCCGATCTGTGGGTCGTCGCGCCGCGGCATTCAGCGGAGGCAATTGCCCGCTCGCCCGCAGGTCCATAGAGTCGAACTCAAGCTACGAACTCGATTGCGCGACTTGCGTATTTTGCTAAGCCCAGGTTTCGGCATTCCATCCTCTAGACCGAACGCCGGGGCGGACTTCTCACAGCCGAGGAGCGATGTAAGAAAATCCGTGGCTCGCGCGGTTTACATGGGTAGTTGCCGCACTTGATGAGCGAAGAGCTGAGCCAAACCGACGCCCGCGACGAGCGCTTCCTGCGTCGGGCGCGCGCGGCTCGATCCGCCGGGGACTCCGCCGCCGAACGCGAGGCGATCTCCCGCCTGATCGAGCCCTACTGGTCGTGGGCGCGCTCGATCGCCTACGGCAAGATCGGCGGCGCCGACGACCCGGAGGCCGACGCCGAAGAGATCGCCGGCGACCTGCTGCGGCGGCTGGCGCGTCTGCTCGAGCGCAAGCTCGAGTTCGACACCTCCTTCCGGGTGATCGCCTTCGCCAACCTCAACTACGCGATCAAGGACTACCGGCGGCGGGTGAGCCGCACCGCCTCGACCGCCGTCGATCCCGACGATCTGGCCTCGGTGGAAGCGCCGCCCGAGGCTCCCGGCACCGAAGAGATGACGGCGGCGCTCGAGCCCTACCTCGACGGCCTCAACGAGCGCGAGCGCAAGCTTGCCCATGACCGCCTCGTCCTCGACCTCTCACCGAGCGAGATCGGCGAGCGCCACGGGATGAAACGGGGCGCCGTTGACACGGCGATGCACCGCATCTTCAAGAAGATGCGGAAAAACGTTCCCCAGGATGTAAGAAATCGGGATTTGGGGACGGTGTAGGCGGTATGGCAGAGTTCGATCCGATCGAAGAGCGGGCGGTTGAAATGCTCGACGACGTCCAGTTGGAGGCTCTCCGGGCCAAAACCGTCGCCGCCAACGACGATCGCTTCGAGTTCGTCCTCTGGAACCTCTGCCTGCGCGGCGTCGCGGTGATCGAGAAGGTCTGCCGCAGCCGCGGCGGGGCCTGCGGACTCGACGACCAGGAGATCGAGATGGCGATCGAGGACGCGGCGGCGCGGATGCTCCTGCGCCTCTCCCGGCTCGAGCCGCAGCCGCAGGTGCACGCCCTGGCAGCCGAGATCGCCGCCGCCTGCGTCGAGCGCGCCTGGCCCTCGCAGAAGCACGCGCCGCGGCTGACGCACCGCACCCCGAACCTCCGCCTGATCAGCGGCCTCGACGTGGCGATCGAAACCGGCAAAGTCCGGCCCAACGACTGGGAGAGCTCATGAGCGCCTCCGAGGAAGCCTTCGAGCGCGCGTTCTGGCAGGCCGTCGACGACCTCAAGGAGGGTGAGGCGAAGCCGATCGAGGACTACCTTCGCCTCGTGCCCCGCGAGCAGCGGGACGAGCTGGGGCGGATGCTCGCCGACCTCTTCCTGGCGCGGGGGCCGACGCCGAGCGCGGAGGGCGGCGAGAGCAGCGGCTACAGGCGCGCGGTGGCGATCGTCGACGAGGTCCTGGGCTCGCGCGGGTCCGCCGGAATCCTGCCGGGGACCCTGAAGGCAATGCGAAACGCGCGCGGCATCGAGCCCGATGCCGTCGTCGAGCAACTGGCGGCGGACTTCGACGTCGAGGGGGAAGCTGGGCGCCAAGCCCTGGCCCGCAACTACCACCGGCTCGAGACCGGCAACCTCCTCGGCTCGAAGCTGAGCCGGCGCCTGCTCGCCTCGCTGGCCGCGGTCTTCGGCGTCGATGCCGCCGACGTCGCAGCCGCCGCCAGGCCTGCCGCACAGGGGCCGGCATTGAGGAGCGCGCCGGCGATGGGGCGCAGCGGCGGTGCCCGCGCCCCTTCGCCCGCGCATCCTCCCTCCGGGCCGTCCGACCCCGAGGTCGAACTCGTCGAGCGCCTCTTCCATGGCGGCCCGGACGCTTAAACCGGCCGCCGCCGCGCAGGCCCTGCTCCGCGACTTCGAGGAGCGCTACGGCACCGCCGAGGCGCCGCCGGTCCCGGTGGAGCGCATCGCCCGCTCGCTCCTCGGCCTCTTCGTCGACGAAGCCGACGACCTCTGCTCCCTCCCCGGCGCGCCCGCCGACCAGGGCCGGCTCTCTGGAATGCTCGACCCTGGGGAGATGGTCGTCTGGGTCGATCGCGACGAGGCCCGCCGCAGCCCCGGCCGCCGCCGCTTCACGATCGCCCACGAGATCGGCCACCTGCTCCTTCACGCCCCCGCTTCGCCCGAGGTCTACAGCGACCGGCCCATCGACATCCGCGAGCTCGACGAGGAGGAGGTTCCGGAGCTGCGCCGTCGCGAGCGCGAGGCGAACATCTTTGCGCGGGAGCTGCTGATGCCGGAGACCCTGGTCGGCGAGCAAGGCCATGCCACCGGGTTCAACCTGCCGGCCCTCGCCGAGCGCTTCGAGGTCTCGGTTCCGGCGATGCGCCTGCGCCTGCGCCTGCTGAAGCTGCTACCACCTTTGGCGTGAGAATCGTCCACCTCTCCGATACGCACCTGGGAAGGCGCGAGCTGCATCACACCGACGAGAACGGGCGCAACGTCCGCGAGCTCGACGGCTACGAGGTCTTCGCCAGGGCGATCGACCGGGCGATCGAGCTGAAGCCGGCGCTCGTGGTCCACTCCGGGGACCTCTTCCACGGCTACCACCCCTCCGCGGCCGCCTTCGGCGTCGCCCTCGACCAGCTCGAGCGCCTGCGCGCGGCGGGGATCGGCTTCCTCGTCATCGCCGGCAACCACGAGACTCCGCGGGGGCGGGCGATCACGCACCCCTTCGCGTTGCTGGAGCGCTTCGGGACCGACGCGGTCCACGGGCAGCCGCGGCAGCTCCGCATCGGCGAGCTCAGCGTCACCGCCGTCCCCCACTCCCACGACCACGAGGAGCTGGCCGGCTGGGTAACTAGCGCCGAGCCGGACGGCGAGGCGCGGTTCAACGTCCTCACCGTCCACATCGGCCTCGCGGGTCTGGCGCGAGTCGGCGCCGGCGAGCCGGGGTCGCCGGAGCTGCCCGGAGAGGTGCTGGAGGCCGTCGCCGGCTTCGACTACATCGCCCTCGGCCACCTCCACCAGCTCGACCGGCCGCGGATCAACGCCGTCTACGCGGGCTCGGTGGAACGGCTGGGCTGGGCCGATACTTCGAGCCGCAAGGGGATCGTCGAGGTCGACCTCGCCGCCGAACCCCTGGGCAAAGGCTTCGTCAAACCGCACGAGATCGAGGGGCGCGCCCGCAGACGGCTGCCGGCGATCGACGGGGGAAAACCCGGCGACCTCACCAAAGCGATCTGCCGGGCGGCGAAAGGCAAGGGCCTGGAGGGGGCGATCGTCAGGGTGCCGATCGCCGACGTCACCTACGAGCGCTTCGGCGCCGTCGATCGCCGCAAGGTCAGCGAAGCGTTCGCCCGCTGTCTGCACTTCGAGCTCGAACCGGAATTCGTCGAGTCCGGCTCCGGCGCCCCGCAGCCGGCGGCGCCGGCTGAGCTGCGCGACTTCCTCTCCCAACGGGTGCCGGCGGGGATCGAGCCGGAGCTGTTCATCGCCAGGGGCGAGAACTACATGACCCGCGCGGCTGAGGACATCGGTGCATGAGGCTCCTGCGCCTCGAGGCGAGGAACTTCCGCTCCTTCGCCGAGCTCGACCTCGACCTCAACGCCGACGGGGTGTTCTCGATCACCGGGCCCAACGGCGCCGGCAAGAGCACGATCTTCGCGGCGATCGAGTGGGCCCTCTACGGCAGTAGCCGCGGCGCCTGGACCCAGAGCGTCGCCCGCCAGGGGGTCGAGCGGGAGGAATGCGTCGTCACCCTGGAATTCGAAGTCGGCGGCCAGGCCCTGCGGGTAACGAGAATCGACGGCAAGGACGCCTGGCTGACCGACGTGGCGAGCGAGGAGCGGCTGGCCCAGACTCTGACCGGGACCTCGCGCGAGGTGGCGGTCCGCCTCGGTCTGACCAGAGAGATGTTCCGGGGCACCTTCTACGCGCCCCAGAACGAGGTCGAGGCGCTCTCCTCCGACAACCCGCGCAGGCGCAAAGAGCAGCTGGAGCGCCTGCTGGGGATCAGGCACCTGCGCCGGGCGGTCGAACTCGCCGAGGGTGATGCGCGCGAGCAGGAGCTGGTCCTGGAGGGGCTGCGCCGGGAGGCGCCCGACCTCGGCGAGCTGAAGGCCGAGGTCAAACGCCGGGAGAAGGAGGCGCGCGACGCCGCCCCGGCCGTCAAACGGCTGAAGCGGGAGATCTCCGGGCTGGAGACGAAGCTGAAAAAAACGAACAAAGAGATCGACAAGCTCGCGGCCCGGGTCGCCGAGCACGCCAGCCGGCAGCTTGAGGCCGAGCGGGCCGAGGGCGCCTTCAAGCTGAAAGAGGAGGGGCTCGAGAGCAAAGAGGAGCAGCTTCGGGTCGCACTGGCGGCGAAGAGCGAGCAGGACGAGATCGAGGTTGCCCTGCGTGGCAGCGAGGACCTGGAGACTCGAGACCGGGAGCTCGACCTGCTCCGGCAGAGCCATCAGCGCCGCCAAGGGCTGCTGGAGAAAGAGCGAGCGGCCCTGGAAGAGCTCGCCGAGTCCACCGACGCGCTGTCAGACCTGGGCGACGACGGGGACGGTGATCCAAGGGCGGGGCTGAGCGCCGCGCAGGAGGAGCTGAACGAGCTCAGCCGACGGCTGCGAGAGGCGGCGTCCGCCCGGCACGAGGCGGAGGAGGGCGCCAAGCTCGTCCTCGAGCGGATGGAGCGGGCCCGGCGCGGTGCGGCCATCGAGCGCCAACTCGCAGAGCTGGCCACCGCCGAAGAGCGCCTCGAGGAGGCGCGGGGGGGCCTGCGGGAGCTGCGCGACCAGCGGGCCGAAGTAAACGCCGAGATCGCCCACCAGGAGCGCCACCTCGACGCGCTGAGCGGCGGGGCGAAGGTCTGCCCGACCTGCCACCAGGAGCTGGAGGGGACCGCCGACGAGCTGATCGCCGGCTTCGAGACGGCGATCGCGGAGGCGCGCCGGCAGCACGGGGCGCTCGGCCGCGAAGTCGCGCGGCTGGAGAAGGTGACGGCGGCGCTGGAAGCAGAGGCCCAACGGGAAGCGCAGTTGCGGGCCGAGCTGGAGGCGCTGAGCGATCGTGGCGAGGAGCCCGCGCTCGCTGCCGAGGCCGCCCGGGCCAAAGAGCTGCTGGAGAGGACGACCAGGGCGGAGCGCGAGTTGGAGAAGGCCCACGCGGCGCTCGAAAAGAAGATCCCGAAGCTGCGGAAGCTGGCCGAAGAGGCGGCGAAGACGGAGGCCGCCCGGCGCCTGGCGCAGGAGCGGATGGTGAAAGCCGAGCAGCAGGCCGGCCTCCTCGCCGAGCAGCTGGCCGAGATGTCCGAGGACGGCTACGACCCGGAGGCGCACGCGACGGTCAAGGAGGCCCTCGAAAGGCGCGAGAAGGTGCGCCGGCGGTTGGCGGTCGTCCGCGACCAGGCGGCCAGCGCCAAGCTGCTTGAAAAACAGGCAAAAGCACAGCGCAAAGAGGTCGAGAAAGCCTCCAAAGCAGCCGAGAAACTGCGGCAGGCGGCGGACAAAGTGGCGCCCGAGCCGGGAGCCCAGGAGAAGCTGAGCGCCGAACGCGACCAGCTCGAAGCGAAGCTGGATGAGGAGCGCGAGGCGATGGAAGAGGCGAACCGCAAAGCCTCAACCGAGTCCGAGGCGGTAGCCGCGGCCCGCAGCCGCCTCGAGGACGCCGCCGAGCTCATGGAGAGGATCGACGAGGAGCGCGGGGAGTTCGAGTTCCGCGCCGCGCTGGCGGCGGCGCTCGAGGCCTACCGCGAAGAGTCCTCGCGCCGGGCGCGGCCGATGGTGGAAGCGGAAGCATCGAAGCTGCTGCGGCGGATTACCGAAGCCACCTATCCCCAGATCAGGCTGACCGAGGGCTACTTCCTCGAGATCGCCGAGGGCAACGCCTTCTACCTCAGCCGGCGCTTCTCCGGCGGCGAGCAGGACCTCGCAGCCCTCTGCCTACGCCTCGCCCTGGCCGGCACCCTCGCCCATCAGCGGGGCACGGAACACAGCTTCATCATCCTCGACGAGGTCTTCGGCAGCCAGGACGTCGGCCGCCGCAAAACTCTGATGGAACAGCTCCTGGAGCTCTCCCGCGGCGAGTTCGAGCAGATCTTCGTGATCTCCCACACCGAGGACATCATCGAGCAGTGCTCACTCCACATCAGCGTCACCCGCGAGCACGGGATCAGCAAGGCATCCGGTCCATGGAGCTGAGGGGGCTCGAACCCCTGACCTCGTCGCTGCCAGCGACGCGCTCTTCCAGCTGAGCTACAGCCCCAGGTGAGGGCACCAGTTTATCGAGCCTGCGGAGGGACTACGCGGCGCGCTGCTCGGGGCCCTGGTCCTCGTCGACGTCGAGGATGAGGTTGTCCGGAGCGTTGTGGCGGACCTTGAAGTCGATGTTCGCGCGCTCTTCGAGTTCGCGCAGGAGGTCGACCGGCTGATCGAGGTTCATCGAGAAGGTGGCGCGACCCTCGGAGAAGCGCTGGACCGAGATCTCGGAGGCGCCGAGCTGGCCGACAGCGTCCTCGAAGCCGACAAGTTGGGAAAAGTCACTGAGGGGGCCGATGTCGAGCTGGACGCGGCCGGCGTAGAGGCTCTCGTCGGCGGGCTCCGGGACGTCGTTCGGCTCGGCGGCATCGGCCTGCAGGGCCGGTTCGGCGTCGGTCAGCGCCTTCACCTTCTTGCTCACCTCCACCGCCTCTCGCAGCGCTTTCATCCGGATCCGGGTTGCCTGGCCACGGGCCTGCGCCTCCAGTTCCTCGAGCCGGGCGGTGATCGCGTCGAGCGAGGCGATGCTGCGGTCGTGGCACTCGTTGGCCTCGCGCAGGCGCTGGTCGAGCACGCGGATCTCGCGCTCCCGCTCCAGCACCATCCCGGAGAGCGTCGCCGTCTCCCCTTCGAGCTCGGCGAGCGAGACGCGCTGCGAGTCGGCCGTGATCTCCAAACCGAGGATGCGGGCGTCCCGGACGGAGAGCGCATCCTCGACTTCCGTGCGCCGGTAGCCCAGCAGCGCCCGCTTGAACCCATTCATGGACCGGCACCGTAGATAGGCGCTCGGACGTAATTCTGTGCTGACCCTGTTGCTTGCTTATGCGCTGGCGGCTTCGGGCGCCTCGGGGGCGTCGAGATCGAGCTCCAGCCGCGGCGCGTCGCGCCACAGATCCTCTAGTTCGTAGCGCTTGCGCGCTTCCGGCGTGAAGACGTGGAGGACGCAGTCGAGGTAGTCGAGGATCGTCCACCCCGCGTCGCCGCCGCCGTCAACACCGCCCGGCAAGAGGCCCGCCTCGCGCTTCTCCCGCAGCCGCACCTCGTCGACGATCGCCCGCGCCTGGCGCTCGCTCCGTGCCGTGCAGATGACGAGGAAGTCGGTGTAGGCGACCAGCTCGCGCATGTCGAGAACGACCAGCTCCTCGGCTTTTTTCGAGTCGGCAATCGCCGCCAGGTCGCGGGCCAGCTGCTCGGACTGGGCCTGGTTCACCGGTAGATCCCCCTTTCGGCGATCAGCTCCGCGACCGCGTCGGGCACGAGGTAGCGCAGGGGGCGGCCCTGGTGGGCGCGCTCGCGCACAGCGGAGGAAGAGACGCCGAACTGCGGCACCTCCAGCATCGTCGCCCGGCCCTCGCAGCCGAGGCTGCGCATCGTCGCCGCCACCTCGGTGTCGGAGACCCCGGCGCGCCTGGCGACCGCGAGGCTCGCCAGCTCGACGACCCGCTCAGGCTCGCGCCAGCTCTCCAGTCCGACCGCAGCGTCCGCCCCCATTACGAACACCAGCTCCCTGTCGGCCCGTTCCTCTGCAAGTGCCCCCAAGGTCTCATACGTGTAGGACGGTCCCTCGCGATCGACCTCCAGCGAGGAGACCGAAAAGCGATCGTCGTCGGCCGCGGCGAGCCGCGTCATCTCCATCCGCACCTCGCGGCCGGGGTCGTCGGCGATCCGCTTGTGCGGGGCATTGCCGGTCGGGACGAGGATCACCTCCTCGAGCCCGAGCTGCCAGAGGGCCTCCTGGGCAAGCGCCAGGTGACCGAGGTGCGGAGGGTTGAAAGCGGACCCAAGCACGCCGATCGCGGCGCCATCGCGCTCACTCACGTATTTGGCCGTCGCCGTGGGCGACGTACTTGAAGGTCGTCAGCTCGCGCATCCCGATCGGCCCGCGGGCGTGCAGCTTCTGGGTCGAGTTGCCGATCTCCGCTCCCATCCCGTACTCGAAGCCGTCGGTGAAGCGGGTCGAGGCGTTGACGTAGACGGCGGCGGCGTCGACCCCGTTGACGAAAGCCGCGGAGGCGTCCTCCGAGGAGGTGACGATCGCCTCGGAGTGGCCGGTGCCGTGGCGGTTGACGTGGTCGATCGCGTCCTCGACCGAGTCGACGACGGCCACCGCCATCTTCAGGCCCAGGTACTCGCTGTCCCAGTCCTCGTGGGTCGCGGCGCCGACCTCGACGGCGCCGGCGGCGGCGATCGCCCGCTCGTCGCCGACCAGCTCGACCCCGGCGGCGGTGAGGTCGGCGAGCACGGCCGGGGCGACGCGGTCGGCGATCGCCGCGTCGATCAAGAGCGTCTCGGCGGCGTTGCAGACCCCCGGGCGCTGGACCTTGGCGTTGACCGCGATCCGGCGCGCCATCTCCGGGTCGGCCTCGGCGTGGACGTAGACGTGGCAGTTGCCGGCCGCCGCGTACATCACCGGCACCGTCGCCACCTTCTTGATCGCCGCCTTCAGGCCTTCGCCGCCGCGTGGGATCAGCAGGTCGACCAGGCCCTCCTGGGTGGCCAGCTCGGCCAGCTCCTCGTGGCCGCCGCCGCCGAGCGAGAGGACCGCGTCCTCGGGCAGCCCGGCCTCGGCCAGCGCCTCGCGGACGACCGCCGCCAGCGCCGCGTTGGAGCGCTCGGCGTAGCTGGAGCCGCGCAGCACGATCGCGTTGCCGCTCTTGATCGTCAGCGCGGCGCAATCGATCGTCACATTCGGCCGCGCCTCGTAGACCACGGCGACGACCCCCAGCGGCACCCGCACCTTGCGCAGGTCGAGGCCGCTGGCAAGCGTTTTCCGTTCCAACTCCTCGCCAACCGGGTCCTCAAGCGCGGCGACCACACGCACGCCCTCGGCCATCGCCTCGACCCGCTCCGGGGTCAGGCGCAGCCGGTCGCGCAGCGCTTCGGTGAGCCCGGCGGCGCGCTCGTCGGCAAGGTCGCCGGCGTTCGCCTCGAGGATCTCGGCGCTGCGCTCTTCCAGCAGCCGCGCGGTCGCCTCCAGCGCCGCGTTCTTCGCTGCGGTAGAGGCGGTCGCAAGCTGCCGGGCCGCGCGCTTGGCAGCAGCGCAGCTCTCAGCGACGGTGGTCTCGGTCACAGCCATCCGCAAAAGGGTACCCACCAGCTTTCGCCTGTTCCTTATCGGCCTGGGGCAACGAAAAGGAACAGGCGAATCAGAGGAGGACGAAGCGGTCGCGGTGGATTACCTCGGCGGGGGCGTGCGGCAGCAGCTCCCGCACCTGGTCGGTCTTCAACCCCTTGACGCGAACCAGCTCACGGAACGAGTAATCGCTGATGCCCTTGCCGATCGCCCCGCCGCTCCCGACCACCGACACCGCCTCACCAGCCTCGAACGGGCCATGCAGGTCGGAGATTCCTACCGGCAGCAGGCTGGAACCGCTCTCCCGTAATACACGCGCAGCGCCGTCATCGACCTCGATCTCGCCGCGAATCGGCTTCGCGTATTTCAGCCAGAGCTTGAAGCCGGACTCCTTGCCGTCCTGGCCGTGGAAGTGCGTCCCACCCGTCTCGCCCGCTGCCGCACCGAGGAGCGTGTCCGCCTCGGTCCCGTTACAGATCGTCGCCGGTATCCCGGCCTCACTTGCCATCTCGGCCGCAGCTACCTTGCTCCGCATACCGCCAGAGCCGAAGGCGGAGGTGCGATCGCCGATAGTCAGCCCCTCGATCTCATAAAAATCGGCAACCTCGGTGATCAGCTCTGCCGTTGGGTCCAGATTCGGATCGCGAGCGAAGAGGCCATCGACGTTCGTCAGCAGCACCAGCAGTCGGGCTTCGAGCAGAACCGCAACCTGGGCCGCAAGGAAGTCGTTGTCTCCGAAGGTGATCTCGTCGGTGGCGGTGGTGTCGTTCTCGTTGACGACCGGAACGACGCCCCATTCGATTAGCCGCCGCAAGGTCTGCCGCGCGTTCAGGTAATTGGTCCGAGCGCCGATGTCAGCGGCCGTCAGCAGCACCTGTGCGGCCCTGCTGCCGTGCGTGGCCAGGCGACTCTCGTAGGCGCGGAAGAGATCCCCCTGGCCCACCGCCGAAGCGGCCTGCAGCTCGTCCATCGCCCGCGGCCGGACCGGCAGCCCCATCAGCCGCATCCCCCGGGCGATCGCGCCGGAGGTGACCATTACCACCCGCTCTCCCCCCTGCTCCAGCCGCGCGACCTGCTCGCAGACGGAATCGAGGACGTCCGTCCGCAGCTCGCCGTCGTCGGCGGCGACGATCGAGGATCCGAGCTTGACGACGAGGGTCATGGCGGGGAAAGTAGCCGAGATGGGGTCCGCAATCGGCTGGGGAGCGCTGGCCGCAAGCTCACTGGTCATCGGCGCTGCGCTCAGCTTCGCCCGCCGCTGGCCGGAGCGCCAGGTCGGATACGTCCTCTCCTTCGGCGCCGGGGCGCTGATCAGCGCCGTCAGCTTCGAGCTCGCCGCCGAGGGGATCGCGATCAGCGGCGCCAGCTACACCGGCGTCGGTCTCGCCGCGGGTGCGCTCGTCTACTACTTCCTCGACGGGCTGATCTCGCGGCGGATGTCGACCGGGCGCGGCCGCCGGGGCCGGGCGCAAGGCGGCGGCAGCGGCACCGCGCTTGCCCTCGGCGCCTTCCTCGACGGCATCCCTGAGCAGCTCGTGCTCGGGATCGGGATCGCCGGCGGCGCCGGGGTCGGCGTCTCGCTGCTGGTCGCGATCTTCGTCTCCAACCTGCCCGAGGCGCTCGGCTCGGCCGACGACATGCGCAAGGTCGGCAGATCGCGAGAGGCGATCCTGCGGCTCTGGCTGCTGGTGGCGGCGATCTGTGCAGTCGCCTCCGTCGTCGGCTACCTGGCCGCCGACGCGGTCAGCGCCGACGCCCGCGCGGCGATCGACGGCTTCGCCGCCGGTGCCCTCTTGGTGATGCTGATCGACTCGATGATCCCCGACGCCCGCAAAGACGCGGGCCGTGGCGCGGGCCTCGTCACCGTCCTCGGCTTCGCCGTCGCCGCCGGGCTTTCGAGCCTGAGCTGACAGATGAGAGCATCAGACGCCGGCGGCGATGTTCCTCATGCGACCCAAATGCCGACCTGTGTTCCTTCCTTGAAGCCCTTGACTGTTACCGATCCGCCTTGCTTTGCCAACCCGCTACCCAAACCGCACGCTCCTCCGTGTTCGCTGCAGGCAATGCTCGTGGCTGTGGTGGTCAGGGTGAGATCTCTCAGGTTGCCGCTTCCCGCTCCTTCGATATCGATGTCGTAATTCGAGCTCCCAGGCACCACTGTGACCGTGCAAACGCTGACGCCGAAGGTTGTCGGTGTGATGTCGATTGAGCCTGGCGTGCAGGAGGTGTAGCGAAACTTGCTCGAGGAGAAATCAACGGTGAGCTTGCAGCTTGTGGTGTTGACGTGAGCGGTGGCGAATCCGAATGCCGAGCAACCTTCGAATTTCGGCGTGAAGGTGATTTCTTTGCTTGTCGTACCGGCGACTGAGCCCGTCAGTTTCGTGGTTACGCACTGAACTTTGGTTCCGCTGATTTCGAAAACGAGGGTGGAGATCTGGTTTCCCACGAGTTCAGCAGGAGCTTTTTCGCCATGAAATTCAGCCGCCGCAGATGGCATCGCGACAGCGACAGATAGGGCCAGGGCGGCGATTATCACGGCGACATACCTACGCAACATGGATCCCTCAAAGCCTTCGGTTCCCGACGGACGATCTCACAGCAGAAAGACCTCCGCTGAGATCGCCTGTAATCCAGTCACAGGAAGTCGCTCTGTTCGCCGCTGAGAGCTGCAACCGCCTGCTCCCGCTTGGAGGTACAGCCATCCAACGCACGCTTTCGCGCGCGCAGAATTCTGTCTAGCTGGGGTGAAGCTCGAACTCGTGCTCGCCGATTCGGACGTCGTCGCCGGCCTCGAAGCCGGCGCGGTCGAGGGCGGCGAGGACGCCCATCTCCTTGAGGCGCTGCTCTAGATACGCGAGTGCCTCCTCGTTTTTCGTGTCGTGGCGCTCGAAGAGCAGCTCGACGCCGCGGCCGAGGACGCGGAAGCCGCCGTCGTCCTCGCGCTCGACCCAGTAGCCGCCTTCGCCGGCGGGGCGGTAGACCCGGTGCTCGGCCTCGAATTCGTCGCTGGGCTCGGCGCTCGTCGCCGGAGGCGGTTGCAGCTCGGGCAGCTCGGCGAGGATGCGGCCGCGCAGCTCGTCCAGTCCCTCCCCGGTCGCCGAGGAGACGGCGAGGACTCCGAGCGCGCGCTCGCCGACCCTCTCTTGCCACTCGGCCGTCGCCGCCTCGACCTCCTCCGCCGGCAGCAGGTCTCGCTTGCTCAGCACGACCAGCTCCGGCAGCCGCTCGAGGCCGGCGCCGTGCGCCGCCAGCTCGGCTCGCACGGTCTCGTAATTGGCGACCGGATCGCCTTCGGTCGGGAGGACGTCGACGAGGTGCACCAGCATCGAGCAGCGCTCGACGTGGGCGAGGAACTCGTGGCCGAGACCGGCGCCCGCCGCCGCCCCTTCGATCAGGCCGGGGATATCGGCGACGATCGCCTGGCGGTCCTCGCCTTCGATCGTCCCCAGGACCGGCGAGAGCGTCGTAAACGGGTAATCGGCGACCTTCGGCGCCGCCCGCGTCAGCCGGCTCAGCAGCGAGGACTTGCCGGCATTGGGCAGGCCCACGAGGCCGACGTCGGCGAGCAGTTTCAGCCGCAGCTCGATCCAGTCCGCCTCCCCCGCCGTCCCTTTCTCGGCAAAGCGCGGCGCCTGCCGGGTGGAGCTGGTGAAGCGCCGGTTCCCGTGCCCGCCACGGCCACCGCGGGCGACCGCCGCGCGCTGCCCGGCCGCGACCAGGTCGATCGAGCTGCCGTCGACCGCCGTCGCCTGCGTCCCCGGCGGCACCGGAATCTCCCGATCCTCACCCCGAGCCCCATGCCGGTTCGAGCCTTCCCCATGCCGCCCCCGCTGCGCCCGAAAGTGCTTGCTCCCCCTCAGCGCCCCAAGATCCCGCCGCGAGGAATCGCAGACCAGCACCACGTCCCCCCCGTGCCCACCATCCCCACCATCGGGGCCACCACGAGGAACATGAGCCTCACGCCGAAAAGAGATCGAGCCATTCCCACCGGCCCCGCCTTCAACCCAGATTTTCGCCTTGTCATACATCAGCGTGCGCTGAATTGTGGCCCCTACAGGGGCTTGAAATCAGCGCTCGCTTGAATTGGCCTGGCTAGTCGGCCAGGACGCTGATCGTGCGCCCCTTGCGGGAAGGCTTGAACTCGACGACCCCTTCGCGGGTGGCGAAGATCGTGTGGTCGCGGCCGATGCCGACGCCGTCGCCGGGCCAGAAGCGGGTGCCGCGCTGACGGACGATGATCTCGCCGCCACTGACGCGCTGACCGGCGAAAACCTTGACCCCGAGCATGTTCGGGTTCGATTCGCGGCCGTTGCGGCTGGAGCCGAGTCCTTTCTTGTGAGCCATGCCTAGCCTTTCCCTTTCAGTTTCGTGACCTCGAGCCGGGTCAGCTCGGAGCGGTGGCCGGCACGGCGGCGGTAGCCCTTCTTAGCCTTGTATTTGAAGACTTTGATCTTGGGTCCGCGCAGGTGCTCGGTGACTTTGGCCTCGACTTTGACTTTCTCCAGGTCTTTGCCGCCGGCGACGACGTCGTCGCCGCGGAAGAGGACCGGGCGGAGAGCGACTTTGTCCCCCTCCTTCGCGTCCAGCCGATCGACGAGCAGGGACGTGCCCTCCTCGACTTTGTACTGCTTTCCACCGCTCTCTATGACTGCGTAAGTGCTCATTCGTCCTTGCTGCCTTGGTTGGCGCGCGAACGCCCGCGACCGCCCCTGCGGCCTCTGCTGCGTTTGCGCGAAGGAGCGGAGGATTCTAGCTGGGAGCCGTTTTCCTCGCCTCCTCCAGACCCGTTCGGCGACTCGCCGCCCAGCAGCGAGGCAATTGCCGCCGAACGCTCGACCTCGTCGATCCGCACCAGCTTGCGCTCGCCGACGAAGGGACCGCCGCCCGTGACGCTGACGATGTAGGAGTCGATGCGGGCGACGGCGTCGTCGGCGTTGTACATATGCGGCTCGTCGATCTTGACCAGCACCTCCTCGCCGACTTTGAACGGCAGCGCCCGCTCCTCGATCTCCGTCCGGCTGCCCGACTCGACCAGCTCGAAGGTGTCGATCGGCAGCGCCTCGCCGCCCTCGAAGTGGAACCGCTTGCCGGTTTCGTCCTCGAGCTCGGTCAGACCGCTGTCCTCGTCGGTCAGCTCGTGGGCGACCTTGGGGTTGACGCGGATCAGGAAGGCCTCGGCCTCGGCCTTCTCGGCGGCGAAGTCGCGCAGCTTGCCCAGCCCCTCGAGGGCCACCGTCTCGGCCGAGAGGACAACCCCCTCGCCGTGGCAGGTCGGACACGGGGCCGTGAGGATCTCCCGCACCCCGTCGGTGACGTTCTGCCGCGTCATCTCGACCAGCCCCAGCGGCGAGACCTCGACCACGTAGCTCTTGGACTTATCGGCGTCGAGCGCTTTGCGCATCGTCTTCAGGACCTTGTCCTTGTTGCTGGCTCGCGCCATGTCGATGAAGTCGACGACGATGATGCCGCCGATGTCCCGCAGCCGCAGCTGCCGAACGGCCTCCTCGGCCGCCTCGGTGTTGACCCTGGTGATCGTCTCCTCGAGGCCGCCTTTGCCGCGACCGGTGAAGGAGCCGCTGTTGACGTCGATCACCGTCAGCGCCTCGGCGTAGTCGATGATCAGGTAGCCGCCGGAGGGCAGATCGACGCGGCGGTTCAGCGTCGACTCGATCGCCTCGTTGACCTTCCATTTCTCGAACAGCGGCTTGGCGCCCTCGTAGAGCTCCACCCCGTCGACGAGCTCGGGCGCGGTCCGCTGGAAGAAGGCCGTCACCCGCTCGAACTGCTTGGGCGAGTCGATGACCGCCCTTTCGAACTCGTTGAGGAAGACGTCGCGGAGGACGCGGACCGAGAGGTCGGCCTCCTGGAAGACCAGAGCCGGCGCCTTGGTCTGGTCGGCGCGCCGCTCCAGCACCTCGTTCAGTTTCTGCAGGTACTTGATCTCGCGCACGAAGTCGGCTTTTTTGGCACCGTGGGCGGCGGTGCGGACGATCAGCCCACCGGGCCCTTTGTAGGTGCGGTCGACCATCTTGCGCAGGCGGTCGCGCTCTTTGTCGGAGAGCCGGCGGCTGACACCGACGCCGCTGCCGTGCGGCGCGTAGACGAGATAGCGGCCGGCGATCGAGAGGTTCATCGAGAGCCGGGCGCCCTTCGTCTTCAGCGGGTCCTTGACGACCGCGACGAGGATCTCCTGCCCGGGCTTGATCAGCTCGTTGATGCGGCGGCCGCTGCCGCGACCGCGCTTCGGCGCCGCTTCCCCATTGGGGAGGACGATCTCGTCGACGTGGAGGAAGCCGTTGCGCTCGAGGCCGATGTCGACGAAAGCGGCCTCCATGCCGGGCAGGACGTTGTCGACCTTGCCCTTGTAGATGTTGCCGACGATCGATCGCCGGCCGCGCCGCTCGATGTAGAGCTCGGCGACGTCTTTCTTGCCGCCTTTCTGCTTTGCCTCGAGGACGGCCACTCGGGTCTCGCCACGCTCGGCGGAGACCAAAATCGTTTTTTTCATTTGTTGTTCAGCTCAGTTCGGATAGGTACGCATCGCCGGACCTCTTTCCAGAGATCACCAGGCGAACCTTCCCCTCTGGCTCAGATGCGCTTGGACGTTGATGCTCTGAAGAACCCCGATCGCCAGGAAAGTAGCGAGGACGGAGGACCCTCCGTAACTCATCAACGGCAGGGGGATCCCGGTGATCGGCATGATCCCGAGGTTCATCCCCACGTTGACGAAGGTCTGGAACAGCAGCGCGACGGCGATGCCGCCGGCCACCAGGGTTCCGTATGAGTTCTTCGAGAGTGTCGTGATCCGCAGCGCCCGCCAGAAGAGCAGGGCGTAAAGGAATAGGACTAACGCGGCCCCCATGAACCCGTAGCGCTCACCGATCACCGCGAAGATGAAGTCGGTGTGCCGCTCGGGGACGAAGTCGAGTCGCGTTTGGGTGGCTTTGTCGCCGCGGCCGGTGATTTGACCGGCACCGATGGCGACTTTGGATTGGTTCTGCTGGTAGCCCGCACCGTCGGAATGCTCGTCAGGATTGGCGAAAGACGTCAGCCGTTCCTGTTGGTACCCCTTGAGGATCGGGACCCCGGCCGCCGGAGCGGCGACGAGGACCAGCGCGATTAAAGCAACGAGAACGCCGCCGATGACCGCGAAGTGCGTCCAGGGGACGCCTCCGAAATACATGACGGCAAGGGTGGCGACCACGTACACCAGAGAGGTGCCGAGGTCGGGCTGCAGGAAGACAAGCGCAGCCGGTGCCAGGCCGAGACAGAGGTAACGGATGGTGCGCTGCACCTCCGAGCCCCGCCTGGCGCCATCGATCACGAACCCGGCAAGCGCCAGGACAAGCAGGAGCTTGCCGAGCTCCGATGGCTGGAAGCTGAAGAAGGGAAGTTCGAAGGCCCGCCGCGAACCGCGGGCGGCGAAGCCGAAGAAGAAGACGAGGGTGACGCTGGCGCAGAGGAAGGTGTAGATCCCGACCCGCAGCTCGCGGAAGCGCGAGTAGTCGATCCGCGTCAGCACGACCATCCCGACGATTCCGAGCATCGCGTAGATCGCCTGCCGCTCGAGGAAGTAGTTGGGGTCGCCGGGGACGTCGTTCTGCGTCGCCTGGCCGAGAGTGAAGACGCTGAAGGCGATCAACGAGACGGCGGCGATCGTCAGCGGCCAGTCCATGTGGGCAAGGCCGAGGCGCTCGGCGATGCCGACGTGGACCGTGAACGGCTCCGGCCTGGCGTTCCTGGTTCTGGTCGCGTACATCGTCATTCGGCGCCACCGGCGCTCGAGACCGCCGAAGCCTGTTTGTCGTAGATCGCTTCGAGGATGTCGAGGACGGCAGGAGCAGCAGATTCGGCTCCGAAGCCGCCTTCCTCGACGGTGGCAATAGTCACGATACGCGGGTTCGGGTACGGGGAGAGCGCCGCGAACCAGGATTGGTCGGCGTGCCCGGGTCGTTGCGCGGTCCCCGTCTTGCCCGCGATCGGGATCGGGAAGCCGCCGAAGACACCGGCGGCGGTGCCGTCGCCTTCCTGCGCGGCGGCGTGCAGCCCTTCCAGGATCGCGGCGCGATAGCCGGGGTCGATGTGGATCTTGCGCTGGGGCTTGAAGTCGAATTCCCTCAGCACCCGCCCCGCCGCGTCCTCCACTTCCAGCCCGACATGCGGGGTCGGGATTTTGCCGCCGTTGCCCAGCGCCGCGTAGGCGAGCGCCATCTGCAGCGGGTTGGTCTGCAGATCACCCTGCCCGGTCGCAAGCTGGATGTTGTCGCCGGCCGACCAGGGCCGATCGGTCAGTTCTTCGGCGTAGAGCTGGTCGCGCCAGGCTTTGCTCGGCAGCAGGGATTCGCCTTCCTCGGGCAGGTCAAGGCCCGCGGGCCGGCCGATCCCCAGCTTGTGCGCCTCTTCCTGCAGATCGTTGGTTTCCCACATGTCGAGGCCGAGGAGGTAGAAGTAGACGTCGGAGGAAACCTGCAGAGCGCGGCGCAGTTCAACCGCGTGGTGGGCGACTTCGCCGGCGTTTTTGAATTCCTGAGTGCCGACTTCGATCAGGCCGTTGTCCTGGACCACCGTATCCGGGGTGATGACGCCGTTTTCCAGCGCCGCCAGGGCGGTGATGATCTTGAAGATCGAGCCCGTCGGGTAGGCGCTTTCGGTCGCCCGGTTGACCAACGGCGCCAAGACCGGGTCACGGTAGAGCGCGTCGACCTGGGCCTGGCTCGGTTCGATCAGTTCGCTCGGGTCGAAGGTCGGGTTCGACCCCATGGCGAGGATTTCGCCGTTATCGATGTTCATCGAGATGAAGGCGCCGGGCAGCCCGCGAGCTCCCAATGCCCCTTCGCCCGCGGCCTGGACGTCGCCGTCGATCGTCAGCTTCAAGCTGTTCCCCGGCGTCGGCGCTTCGGAGACCAGTTGCCCGCCCGGGGTCGGCTCGCCAAGCGCATTGACCTGGATCCGGGTGTGGCCCGGGTCGCCGCGGAGGAACTTGTCGTAGGTGTACTCGACCCCCCCCTTGCCGACCTCGTCGCCCGGTTCGAGACCCTTGTACCGGGATTCCTTCAACTCTTCCTTGTCGACCTCGCCGACGCTGCCGAGGACGTGGGCGGCGCGGGTGCCGTCGGGGTAATGGCGGACGAAGACCCGCTGCACGGCGACGCCGGGGAATTCGTCCTGGTTTTCTTCGACGTAGGCAACGAGGTCGAAGCCGACGTCGCGGCGCAGCGTCACCGGGGCGCCGGCGGCGACTTCTTCCTCCTCCTCGATAGTGCGACGCACCTTGCGCAGCGACATGTGCGCGAGCTCCCCCAGCCGCGCCAGCTCGGCCCGTTCTTCGGCCGGGTCCTCGGGCAGTTTGGTGGTGTTCAGCTGCAGCGCCAGGCTGGTCCGGTTGTCGACAAGGACTTCGCCGTTGCGGTCGAGGATGTCGCCGCGCGGGGCGATCACTTTGAACTCGCGGGTGCGGTTGTTCTGCGCCTCGGCCAGGTACTCATCGCCCGAGAGCACCTGCAGGCTCCAGAGGCGGAAGAAGAGGACGGCGAAGAGGGCGACCCCGACACCGCCGACAACCGCCACCCGCAGCGAGAGGCGGCTGCCCTGTGGTCGCTGGTCGTTGCGCAGGTACACGTTCCTAGGTTCCCAAGGCGGTCGGGCGTCGGTTGCGTCGCACCGTCGGCTCCTCGACCAAGGCCGGGCGCAATGCCCGTCGTACGCCGGCGTAGATCGCCCAGCCGCCGAAGAAGGCGAAGATGCTCTTCAAGAGCATGTCACGGACGACGAGCCCGCTCACCGGGGCGTCGATGCCCAGCATCACCTCGACGGCGCCGAAGCCGAGCTCGGCGAACAGGGTCAGCCCCATGCAGAGCAGCGGCGGCACCAGGGCGCTGTGGATCTCGAACCGCTCCCGGAAGGTCCCCGCCAGGTAACCGGTGGCGAGCAGGACCAACGAGCCGCCGCCGAGCGGGACGATCAGCAGGCAATCGAGCAGGAAGCCGGCCCAGAAGCCGCAGACCGCACCGGTCAGCGAGCCGCCGAGGAGGCCGAGGACGACGATCAGGGCCGGCAGCAGGTCGGGGCTGACGTGGAAGAGGGCGACCTTGGAGAAGAAGGTCAGCTGCAGGATGACGCCGCCGACGACGATCGCGACCAGGCGGGCGAGGATGTTCGGGGTGAGGATCACCCGCGCGACCCCCCGGTCAGCACCTGCACGAGGTCGAGGTTGCGGAGGTCCGCGTAGGGGCGGATGTGGACCTGTTGCTCGGCCTCCTGCTCCTGCAGAGGGGCTTCGCTGACTTCGCCGATCGGCAGGTTCGGCGGGTAGTCGGACTCGAACCCGATCGCGCGCCAGCCGGAGGTGACCACCGACTGGCCCTTGCCGATCCGCTTTTCGCTGTTGAGGAAGTCGAGGATCAGGTCCTCGGGGTCGCCGACCGAGGGCTTCATCACGCCTTGGACGCCGCTCGGAACCAGCTTCGCCCCGACGGCGCTGGAGTGGTCGACGATCAGGGTGACCCTGGCGGTGCCGCCGGTGACCGCGGTGACCTTGCCGACGAGGCCGTCGCCGTTGACGACCGGGTCGTCCTCCTCGACCCCGTCGCCGGAGCCGACGTCGATCGTCACGTCGGAGAACCAGACGGTCGGCGAGCGGGTGATCACCCGCCCCGTCACCGGGGTGTAGCCGCCGGGGATCGCGCCGCCTTTGTCGAGCCCGAGCAGCTTCCGCAGCTGCTCGTTTTCGGCCAGCGCCGCCTTTGCGCCGACCGCCTGGCGGCGGGCGGTTTCCAGTTCCGCGTGGAGATCCTCGTTTTCGCCCTTCGCGTCGAAGGTCTCGTCGAACCAGTTGACGAGGTCGCGCGCCGGCTTCAGGGCGCGGTCGGCGACCGAGGTAACGGGGCTGAAGACGGCGCTGACACCACGCTGCATGCCGTTGGAGCCCTGCCGGTAGGTGAGCGAGAGCAGGACGAAGGAGCCGACTATCAGCAGCGCTAGCACCGCCCTACGGCGGCGTACTTGCTTTCGATACACGTTGGGGACCTGAGTTCGTTCGCATCGCGGACGGCTATCGCCGGGGCCGCGCTCCGTTGTTCTTGCCGGCGCGGTGGATCGTCTCGACCTCCTCGAGCGAGATGCCCGAGCCGACCGCCACGCACGTCAACGGCGACTCTGCCAGTTGGCAGGGCATCTGGCACTCATCGCGCAGGCGCTGCTCCAGTCCTTGCAGGAGCGCACCGCCTCCGGCCAGCGTTATGCCGCGATCCATGATGTCACCCGCGAGCTCCGGGGGCGTGCGATCCAGCGTCTCCTTGACCGCGGCGACGATGTGGCTTACCGGCTCCTCCAGCGCCCCCCGCACCTCCTCGGAGGTCAGTTCGATCGTCTTCGGCAGCCCGGAGACGAGGTCGCGGCCGCGGATCTCGGTCCGCACCTCTTCCGGCAGCGGCGAGGCCGAGCCCGCCTCGAGCTTGACCTCCTCGGCGGTCTGGGTGCCGATCGCGAGTTTGTAACGCTGCTTGCAGTGGCTGACGATCGCTTCGTCGAGCTCGTCGCCGCCGACCCGGATCGACTGCGAGACGACGATGCCGCCGAGGCTGATCACGGCGACCTCGGTGGTGCCGCCGCCGATGTCGACGATCATCGACCCGGTCGGCTCACCGACCGGCAGACCGGCGCCGATCGCCGCCGCCATCGGCTCCTCGATCAGGTAGGCCTGGCGGGCGCCAGCCGAGAGGCAGGCCTCCTCGACCGCCCGCTTCTCGACCCCGGTCACCCCGGAGGGGACGCAGACGACCACCCGCGGGTGGGCGAAGCGATTGGAGTGCACAGAGGTGATGAAGTGGCGCAGCATCTGCTCGGTGACGTCGAAGTCGGCGATGACGCCGTCCTTCAGCGGCCGGATCGCGGTGATCGTCCCCGGCGTGCGCCCGAGCATCCGCTTCGCTTCGACGCCGACGGCGTGGACCTGGCCGCTGAGCGAGTCGATCGCCACAACCGAGGGCTCTGAGAGCACGATGCCACGCCCGCGGACGTAGACGAGCGTGTTGGCGGTGCCGAGGTCGACCGCCATATCGCGGCCCCCCAGGCGGATCAGTCGACTGAACAAGCTCAACTCCTAGCCGTTTGGTGGATCAGCGGGATTTTCCAGGTGCCAATGATCGCAGAGCCGCAAAATCCGGCCTTTGCAGGGAACCCGGAGCCCGTATCATCAGCGAATAGGCAAACAATCGAGAGGTTTTCGTGTTTGACGAGCAGATTCAGGCGGCGATGGACTCGGCGCCGGTACCGATTTACGTCAAGGATCTGGAGCGGCGCTACCTGATGGCGAACCGGGTGACGCACGAACTCGCCGGGGTCGAGCCGGGCGAGCTGATCGGCCGCACCGACGCCGAAATGCTGCCGGCCGAGGCAGAGACGCTGATCCGCGAGAGCGACATGCGCGTCCTCCGCGACGAAGAGCCGTGCGAACGCGAAGAAGCGTTTCCGGCCGGGACGCAGGAACGGACCTTCCTCACCGTCAAGTTTCCCTACCTCGACGGCGACGGCAAACTCGCCGGGATCATTGGGGTGTCGACCGAGATCACCGCCCTGCGGACGGCGGAGCGGCTCCAGCGCGACCTCGCGGCGAGCCGGGAGCGGGCGATCGAGGAGCTGCAGTCCTCCCGCCTTGAGGCGATCGAACGGCTCGCCCAGGCGGTCGAGATGAAGGACGGCGTCAGCCCCGACGGCAACCGGATCGCCCGCCTCTCCGCCTACCTCGGCTCGCAGCTGGGTCTGGGTGACGAGCAGATCCAGCTGCTGCGCGCGGCGGCGCCGATGCACCGCGTGGAGCATCGGATCCTTGCCGGTGCAGAAAGCGCCCTTCTGCAAATGGCGGCGCGGATCGCCTTCACCCGCCACGAGTGGTTCGACGGCAGCGGCGACCCCCGCGGCATCGCCGGCGAGGAAATCCCGATCGAAGGCCGGATCGTCGCCGTCGCCGAGGCCTTCGATGCGCTGGATGCCGAGGAAGCGGTCGCAGCGCTCAGCCGGGAGAGCGGCACCCGCTTCGACCCAGAAGTCGTCGAGGTCCTGCTCGAGCACCTCGAAGACGCGCTCGAGGTCCGCGGCTAAGCGCGCTCGAACAGCTCCGGCGCCAGCTCGGCCAGTAACCCGACCGGCAGCCCGACCACATTGGAGACGCTCCCCTCCAACCGCGCGACCAGCGAAGACCCGAGCGTCTGGATCGCATACCCCCCAGAGCGCCCCTCCCACTCCTCGAACCGCACGTAGCGCTCCTTTTCCGCATCGGAAAGCTCCTTGAAGACCACCGTCGTCTTCTCCACCCCGACCCGCTCCTCGCCATCGGCAACGACGACAAGCCCGCTCATCACGGTGTGGGCCCGGCCCGACATCCGGTCGAGGTACTCCCGCGCCTCGGACGGAGTCGTTGGCTTCCCAAGCACTTGGTCGTCCAGAACCACGTCCGTGTCACAGGCAATCACGAAGCCCCCTTCGACCGCCCTCGCCTTACGGAGCGCGTTCAAGCGAACAAGCTGTTCCGGATCCCCACTCGTCAGCTCGTCCACGCCAGGAACGACCACCTCGAACGCAAGCCCGAGCTTCTGCAGGATCTCCCGCCGCTGCGGAGACCCAGATGCAAGCGTGACCCTCAGGAGAGCTCTGGGAACCAGATCCCGATCTCGCGCTCGGCCGACTCGTCGGAGTCGGAGCCGTGAACCATGTTGAAGGTCACCTCGAGGGCGAAATCGCCGCGGATCGAGCCGGGCGCGGCCTCGACCGGGTTGGTGGCGCCGATCAGCTGCCGGGCCGCCTTCACCGCTTCGGGCCCCTCCAGGACCATCGCCACCAGCGTGCCGCCGGTAATGAAGGAGACGAGCTCGCCGAAGAACGGCTTGTCGGTGTGCTCGGCGTAGTGCTGGTCGGCGATCGACTCGTCGGCGCGCATCGACTTCAGGGCGGCGATCCGCAGCCCCTTGCGCTCGAAGCGGGCGATCACCTCACCGGTGAGGGCGCGTTCGAAGGCGTCAGGCTTGACGAGGATCAGGGTCCGGCTCACGGCGGGGGCTCCTTTGCTCTTTGGTTGCTAGGTCGTCCCCTTGGTCAGCCTCCGGCGGCGCTTTACGGCGGCGCGGCGGTGCCTGGCGTTGCTGTTGTTGCTGAGCCTGGCGCTCATCGGGGTCCCTACGTTTGCGGCGCGACCTCTCGCCACCGCCGCCGAGGCTCGACTCGCAGTAGGGGCAGAGGCCCCAGCGAGGATCGACCGGCTTGCCGCAGCTCGGGCAAGGGTCCTTGAGCCGCTGCCGGCAGTTGGGGCAGCGCAAGTAGTTTTTCTCGACCGGGTAGTCGCAGTTGGGGCAGGTCTGCTCGCGCAGCTGCCGCACCCGCAGCTCGGCCGCCTTGATCTCCAGCTCGCGCTCGTGCGCGTCCTCCAGGTACTCCGGCGGGCGGACGATCGCGTAGACGGCGGTGCCGATGAAGGGGAAGAAGGAGGCGACGGTGGCGCAGGCGATGAGGAAGGGGTCGGAGATGCGGCGGCGCGCGTCGAGGTAGGTGTAGACGATCAGCGCCAGCCAAAGCACGACCAGCATCAGCAGGAAGAGGGTGGCGACCAAGTTGAGGCCGTCGTTGGTGATGCCGAAGATCGCTAGGGGCATAGGCAAAGACAAGAAAAGGGGATTACGGGCGCTGCGGGGGCGGCAGTCTACTTCGCCGTTCCCGACGTCAAACCTGTTTCTAGAGGAAGAGCCGTCCGAACAGGTAGCCGACGCCGAAGAAGACGAGGATCACGATCGCGACCACGGCGGCAACCAGCCCCATCATCGAGAGCAGTTCGGAACCGGCGCTGCGCGGGCGATCCATGGCGGAATCCTCGCACAGTCAGAAAACGAGGATCGCCCGCGCGGGGGCGATTGCATAGTGGGAACCGGCGACGAGAAGGGCGCCTTCGGGCGGCTCGAGCGCCAGCGAGCGAGCCCGTGCGAGGGCACGTGCGAGCTCCGGCTCGTCCTCTGCGGCCAGGTCCGCCGCTTCGCAGAGGTCGACCAGCTCAGCGGCGGGGCGCGAGCGGGCGCCGGGACGACCGTGACCTTCCAGCGCCGCCGCCGGTATCTCCGTGCAGACGACGCGGTCGAGCGCCGGCGCCAGGGCCGCGATCATCGCGCCGGCGTCCTTGTCGGCGAGGATAGCCAGGCAAGCGACCACCCTCCTCCCCCCGCTCACCGACGGCAGCGACTCGGCCAGCGCCGCCGCCCCGGCGGGATTGTGGGCGGCGTCGAGATAGGTCGGCGGTTTCTCGGCGATCTGCTCGAGCCGACCGGGGACTGTAACCCTCGCCGCCACCCGCTCCGCACGCTCGCGGTCGAGGGGGCGCCGCAGGAACGCCTCGGCCGCGGCGCAGGCGATCGCGAAGTTGCGGCGCTGGAACTCGCCAGGCGCCCGCAGCCGCACCTCCGGCGCCGCCGCGGCCGCAACCAGGACGATCTCCGCTCCTCGTTCGCGCGCGGTCCGCTCCGCCAGCTCCCCCACCTCGGCCGACACCTCCCCGAGCACGAGCGTCGTCTGGTCGCGCAGGACCGCCAGCTTCTCGGCGGCGATCTCGACTTCGCTCTCCCCCAGCCACTCAGTGTGGTCGAGGCCGATCGAGGTGAGCACAGTTACCCGCGAGGGGATCGTGTTCGTCGCGTCGAGCCGCCCTCCCAGCCCGGCCTCGACGACCGCCACCTCGACCCGCCTCGCCGCCAGGGCGACGAAGCTCGCCGCCGTCGCCGCCTCGAACTGCGTCACCGCGTCGCCCTCCTCGAGGGTGCGGTTGACCCCCTCGGCCGCCCGCACCACCTGATCCACCGCCGCCGCCCAGGCCGCCTCGTCGACCTCCACGCCGCCGATCAGCGTCCGCTGCGCCCAGCGGTCGGTGTGGGGCGAGACGACCGCTCCGGTTCGGAGCCCGTGCGCCTCCAGCAGCGCCGCGGTCATCCGCGTCACCGAGGACTTGCCGTTGGTGCCGACTACGTGGATCGAGGCGAAGCGGTGCTGCGGCAGGCCCAGGGCCGTCGTCAGCTTGTGCATCCGCTCGAGCCCGAGCCGCCAACCGACCGGTTCCAGGGAGTCGAGATATGCGTCTGCGTCGATCAGCTCAGCTCGGTAAGTTCGGCGCGGTAGCGCTCCAGCTTCCCCCGCTCCTCCTCGACCACCTCAGCCGGGGCCTTGGCGACGAACCCCTCGTTGCCGAGTTTGCGCTCGCCGCGCTCGACCTCGGCCCGCAGCTCGGCGCGGCGCTTCTCGAGGCGCTCGGCGACGGCTTCGGCGTCGAGTTGGTCGGAGTCGAGGACGCGGACCGGCCCGACCGAGGCGACCGGCTCGGCGCCGACGCCGTCGAACTCGAAGCGCGAGAGACGGGCGACGAAAGCAGGGGGCTCGACACCGTCGATCACCGCCGGCAGCTTCGCCCCGGCGGGAACGCCGGCGAGATCGCGCCAGGCACGCAGCCGCTGGGTGAGCCTGATCCCGCTCTCGACGTCGGCCTCCGCCGCCTCGTCGAACAGGGACTCGTCGGCCCGCGGGAAGGTGTGGACGGCGAGGTGGCCCCGCCGGCCCGGGTGGAAGCTCCAGATCTCCTCGGTCACGAACGGCATCGTCGGGTGCAGCAGCGCCAACACCCGTTCCAGTGAGTAGAGCAGCGTCGCCGCAACCTCCTCCTCGCCGTCGTAGAGGCGCGGCTTGACGATCTCCAGGTACCAGTCGCAGAGGTCGCGCCAGAAGAACGAGTAGGCCTCCTGGACGGCATGGGCGAAGTCGTAGGTCTCGAGCTTCTCGGTCACCGAGGCGATCGTGCGCTCCAGCCGCGAGAGGATCCAGCGGTCCTCGACGCAGGTCGGCCGCGGCGCCGGCTCGGCCTCGGCGACGTTGAGGAGGATCAGCCGGCTGGCGTTCCAGAGCTTGTTGGCGAGGTCGCGGCCCTGCTGCACCTTGGCGTCGGAGAAGCGCACGTCCTGGGTCGAGGACATCGCCAGCAGGCCGAAGCGCAGGGCGTCGGCGCCGTGGACGTCGATTTCCTCCAGCGGGTCGATCCCGGTCCCCAGGCTCTTCGACATCCGGCGCCCGTCGCGGGCCTGGATCACCGAGTGGACGTAGACGTCGCGGAAGGGGATCGCAGCGGGGAACTCGAGCCCGGTCATGATCATCCGTGCCACCCAGAGGAAGAGGATCTCCCGCGCCGTGGTCAGGAAGCTGGTCGGGTAGAAGGCGCGCAGCTCCGGGGTCTCGTCGGGCCAGCCGAGGGTCGCGAAAGGCCAGATCGCCGAGCTGAACCAGGTATCGAGAACGTCCTCCTCCTGGCGCAGCTCGCCGCCGCAGGCGCCGCAGCGCTCGGGCTCGGCCTCAGCGACGATCGTCTCGTTGCAGGCGTCGCAATACCAGACGGGGATCCGATGCCCCCACCAGAGCTGACGGGAGATGCACCAGGGCCGGATCTCGTTCATCCAGTCGAGGTAGACGCGCTTCCACTGCGGCGGCGTGATCCGCACCTCGTCGCGTTCGACGACCTCGATCGCCGGACGCGCCAGCTCGTCCATGCGGCAGAACCACTGCAGCGAGATCAGCGGCTCGATCCGCTCGCCGGAGCGGTGCGAGAAGGGAACCGAGTGCAGGTAGGGCTCCTCGGCGCGGAGGCGCCCCTCGTCCCGCAGCGCCGCGACGACCGCCTTCTGCGCCTCGGCGGCGGTCAGCCCGGCGAACTCGCCCGCCTCCTCGGTCATCCGCCCGTCGGGGCCGATCACGCCGATCTCCTCGAGGCCGTGCTTGCGGCCGATCTCGAAGTCGTTGGGGTCGTGGCCGGGGGTGATCTTCAGCGCTCCGGTGCCGAACTCGACGTCGACGTGCTCGTCGGCGATCACCGGGATGCGGCGGCCGACCAGCGGCAGGATCACGTGCGTGCCGACGAGGTCGCCGTAGCGCTCGTCGTCCGGGTTCACGGCGACGGCGGTGTCGGCGAGCATCGTCTCCGGGCGCACCGTGGCGACGGTCAGCACCTGGTCGGAGTCCTCTACCGGGTAGTCGATCGAGTAGAGGACGTCCTCGACCTCGCGGTTCTCGACCTCGAGGTCGGAGATCGCCGAGTGCGAGCCCGGGTCCCAGTTGACCATGTAGTTGTCGCGGTAGATGTAGCCCTTGTCGAAGAGCTGCTTGAAGA
>Ga0070685_10000057_pt1 | contig 65627 bp, 95 predicted proteins | sample KBSS13LmetaG_FD_65651 | JGI IMG/M metagenome (GOLD analysis project Ga0070685, IMG submission 65651) | Switchgrass rhizosphere microbial communities from Kellogg Biological Station, Michigan, USA - KBS S1-3L metaG | ecosystem: Host-associated > Plants > Roots > Rhizosphere ...
AGCGCAGGTCGTCCTCGCTGAGCTTCTTGGTGAGATCGATTTCGCGGGCCATGGCTTACGGCTCCTCACTGTACTCGACCGGAGCCGTGTACGAGCCGGACGCCTTCACCTGCATGATGACGCCGGCGCCACGGTGCCGGATGCCGGTACCGAAGCCCCGCTGGAAGAACGACTCCGTGAGCGGGTAGTCGTTGTCCCGGCCCTTGACCAGCCGCAGCCCACGAAGGTTCGTGTTGGCGTGCTGGCGGATGCCGACGGGGTTCGTGATGGACTCCTGGCCACCACTGGCGAAGCCGACCATGTAGCCCGGAGGGATGTAGTCCTCCTGGATGATGGTCCACTCGCCGTACTCGCCGATGACCTCGAATCCGTTCAGGCTGGCCGGAGGGGCCGTCGTGCCCTGCGGCAGCACGTAGTCCCGCGGGATGAGGAACGCCGGAGTGCCCTGCGCCGGGATGAAGTCCCACTTCGCCGTGCCACCGTTCAGCACGCTGCGGAAGGTGCGGATGACGTCACCCTGCGCCTTGTTCACCATGAGCACCAGGCGGTAGCCGTTCGACCGCTTGTACCCGTGGTGGACGAGGTTCTCCTCCATGTCGTCCAGGTCACCCGAGACGACCGTCGCGGCGCCGCTCACCATGTAGTGGTTGTGCGTGCTGTTGAAGGTGTTCGTCTTGTAGGTGGGCGGGACCTCGCCGTCCGTACCGTTCCAGAAGGTGTAGACGTTGTAGGGCTTCTTGTTGATCTGGGCCGAGCGGTTGACGTTGTTGAACAGCGTCCACATGATCATCTGGAACATGAGGATGTTGTCCGCCTCGAGCGCCTGCGTGGCGACCGCGTCGACCTGGGCGGCGGTGGCGTCGGCCAGGAACTCCCACGTGAACCGGTTACCGAGGTCGTACCAGTGGAAGTCGAAGCCCAGCCACGCGAACTCCCCGCTGGGGCGGTACGAACGCGGGGTGCCGTACTCAGATGCCCGCTCGAAGCGCGCGTCGCTGTCCGCCGTGGCGATGCCCTCGACGGGCTCGGTGACGTAGTAGCTCAGGAAGTCGATGAGCGGCTGGCGCTCCTGGTTCCTGAGCGCGACGGCCTGCTGGTAGGCGGACCACAGCTCGTTCGTGTTGACGCCGTCGATCGTCTGCGTGATGACGTCCGCGGCCTCGTTGTAGCCCTGGTCGCCACCACCCAGACCGGCGAGGACCAGGTCCCTGAACCACTTGCGGCGCAGCAGGTTGCGAGCAGGCGTACCGTCCGGGCCCGTGCTGGCCGCTGCGGACCAGGTGCCGTACGGCAAGTAGAGTTGCTTGCCCGTACGCATGATCGTGCTGGTCATGCCGACACCTCCGGGAACATGCCGAAGCGCACGATGAGCCGGTCGATCTCGACCATGTGGCCCACGTACACGTTGCCCGTCGCGGTCACCGTGAGGAGGCCGGTCCCGGGAACGCAGTAGATGTTGATGCCCGCGGCGAGAGTGCCGGTGACCTCGTTGTCGGTGACGTCCAGGATCTCCCCGGTGGTCATCACGTCGATGGGGTGCCTCGCGTTGCGCACCATACCGAGCGCGACGACGCCCTTGAGACCGCTGGCTCCGGCGCCCTTCACGGCACGGCCGTTGGCGTTCAGCCCCACGCCGCGGACGACGCCCACGTCGGCATCCAGCCAGGTCGCCTCGAGCCGAGCCCGGAACGTGCCGGTGTTCGGATCGGTGTGATCGAATCTTGCCACGGTGTCAGTCCCTTCCTATTACCTGAGAGCGGGGAATCGTGAGCGCAGGTCGTCGGCACTCAATACGCCGTCCTTGCGCGCCTTCCCCTTACCGTTCTTGCCACTTCCGACGCCGTTGCCGCTGGGCGGACGCTTCGTCTTGGTCTCGTCCTCGTCGTCGCCCTCGTCCTTGCGCAGCAAGTGGGGCTTCGACTTCGCGAGCGCCTTGACCGCCTCCCGGATCCCTTCAACCGAGCCGTCTTCGCCGACCTCGAGATCCTTCAGGGGGCCGCGACCACCGATCGCCTGCGCGTCCTCCGGGTCCACCCAATTGATCTTCTCCTGCGCGCTGGCAGTGAGGAAGGCGTTGGTGAGGGCCATGGAGGTGAACCGTACCGAGAGGTTCTCCTTCTCCTCCGTGAGCCGCTTCACGTCCGCCTGGGCGTTCTCGAGTTCGGTCTTGCCCTTGCGCTCGTACTCGTCGAGCTTCTTCTGGGTGTCCGAGCGGTTCTTGTCCGCTGCGGCCATGCGGGCCTTCAGCTTCTCGTACTCTTCGCGAGAAACCGTTTTGACAGCTGACTTCTTGGACTTCCCCGAGTCGTCCGAGTCGTCGCCGTTGGCGTCGTCGTCGGCATCACTGTCGTCCGAGTCGTCCGAGTCATCCCCGTCGTCACTGTCGTCGGCATCGTCGTTCTCGCCATCCGCGCCCAGGTGCGGCCAGACGTAGCTACCGTCCGCGCGCTGGCAGACGGCACGCAACGGCTGACCACTGTGCGGGTGGGTCAGAAGCGGGTGCAACGGCATCGACATCGGGTCGACGAGAATCACCTTCACAATTCCTCCTGGATTTCGGTGACGCTGGCACCGTGGATGCGCGCCACTGGCGCGCGTATGCGCTCACTGTAGCTTGTAGTCACTTACCCGGGAAAGAACGGGGTCTCCCCTGGTCTCGAGGAGCTTCTGGCTCCTTGGTGATCTTCCAACCACCCCGCACCTCATCCGTTGCCCAGCGGTCCCTAACGGGCAGCGGCTTACCTGCGGTCCCAGGGGTTCGTGCCGTTTTGGCCATGGTCGATCACCTCTATTTCCACAACACGCTTTCCCGAATCATCCACGTAGTCCTTGGTGGCGCGCATCTTCCAGCCACGGCCGCCTAGCAGCTCTGCTTCGAACCTGCCGCCCTGGCCTGGCTTCTGGTCCCCCGTGGCCATCTCGCTCAGCTTGACCATCGGAGCGCCCTTGCGCACCGTGATGTTCATGATAATGCCGTCCTTGGAGAACTCCTTCCCTTCCGCCACGCGCCTGTCCGCCGAGGTAGAAAGCGGCGCCTCCTCGATCCACTCCATGCCAGTGAGATCACCATCGATGCGATCACCCAGCAGGGCCCTGGGGTTCTTGATGCCGCGCCACACCTGCACATCACTGCGCAGGCGCGACTGATTCATGGCCTTGTCCAGGTTCTCCACAGTCTCCCGCAAGAAGCCGCCACTACCGAACCGCAGGTAGTTGTTCGTGTTGCTGTACCCCACGCCCTTGTACAGTCGGAGCTCTGTGCGCAGCTCCTCGCCCAGCGAGTCATCGGTGATGCTGCGTGGCGCAGCCTTGAGCGCAGCAGCGCCCGTCTTCGGCTTGGGTGCTGGCTTGGCCTTCGGCGTAGGCGGGGCTGCGGGAGGACGCGGTCGGAGGGGCACCACATTGCCTCCCGCGGCTTGGCGCTGGGCTTCCGGTGCGCGGTATTCCTTCTCCAGGTCGTCGAGGAAGGAATCCTCCTCCAGGACCATGCTCAGGAACTCCTCCTCATCCACCATCTCGTTGGTGGTGAAGCACAGGCACTGCGGGTGCGGCTTGCGCGGCAGTTCACTTGGAACGTACAGTCCAGACCCCAGGTCCTTGCTGTGTTCGCGGGCCAGCTCATCGCAGCGGTCCAGGTGCCGGTGACTGCCGCTCAGGTTCCAGCGCAGCGCGTGCACGAACGGGTTGATCTCCGCGCTGGCTTGCTGGGTGGTGTGGAAGGCGTTGTTGAGCTCCGTGCGCCCCAGGCGCTTGGCCGCATAGCTGACTCCGCCCGGGGTGTCCGGGTTGATCATCGGAGTTACAGCCTTTGCCACCTCCTGCCAGCTTCCACCCTGAAGGATAACCCGATTGACAGCTCGATCCACGTATCCAGCCGCAAGCTGCTTCGTGCGATAAACACGCTCCGAAAGGCCGATGCCGTTCTCTCCACGCGCAAGGAAAGTTGCAACTGTCCTACGGGCGTAAGCCTTCTGGCTCGCCACGAGACCTTCCGGCTCTCGGACTCCGCTGGCCTGGAACAAGAGCGCTTGAAGTACGTGCTCAGCTTCAGCCGCAGCGTCACCGACAGCGGGAGCCGCAGCGCGAACGCTCTTGCCCACCTCCTTCCAGATGTCATTCTGCACCGCCCGTAGTTCTCGCCGAATCAGAGCCAATTGAGCCCTGCGTACGATGGAGCCGATGCCTGCTTTCGTTTCGAGTTTGTTGATGCGCCGCTGCGCGTCCGCTGCGGCATCCCGCAGGGCGTCTACGATGCCCACTTCCGCGATGCGCTCGCCCCGGAGGTACAACCGCAGTGGGTTGGCTCCGGGGCCGAGGAAGGGGCGCAGGACCCTGGTCATGCCTTTTCCACACCGTCGCTGTTCGTGATCAGCTGCCAGGCGGCCATCAGACCGAGCTGGTTCACCCAGTCGCACCCGTCTGTGTAGCTGGCGCTGACGACAGTGCCTTCCGGCCCGGACTGCTCGAAGTCAACGATCTTGGCGATGAGGATGGCTTCGGTGACCTGCTGGCTGTCCTTAGCCTCCAGTGCGTCCCAGAGCTCGGCCGCCTCCTTGTACTTCGACTGCCACGCCTTGAGCTCCGCCACTTCCTGCGCCAGCTCGTTGGCGCGCGTCAGCAGCTCCTGCACGCCCTGGTTCATGTCTTCCCCGCCGCTCATGCGTCGGCCCCCTCGTCAGCTGGCTCTTCCTGGTCCGCCTGGTCCCCGCCCTCCGCGTTGCGCCGGGCCTCCTCCTCCGCGTCGTCCTTCGCATTGACCGCAGCCATCATCGCCGCCTCCTCCTGCTGGATGAGGTCCATCTCGTTCGGGGCGATGGGCACCCCCGCTTCCCGCAGCATGTTGTGAGAAGTCTCCATGCTGATCAGGACCGGCGCGGCCGTGCGCAGCGCGATCACTTCGTCGATGACCTGCTTGCGGTTCACCGGCACCTTCGGACCGATGGTGGGCAATACCCGCACGGCTGGCTGAACCTCGCCGCCTTCGCCCGTGCTGAGCAGCGGCACCAGCTCTTCGTATACCGCGAACCAGAAGCACAGGTCCCAGAACATCTGCGAGTGCACATCGATGATGTGCCGGTCCTTCTCGGCCGTGTGTGTCAGGATGGGCTGCAACTGCAGAGCCAGCGCGATGCCGGACTCCGCGGTGTTCGCGTCGATCTTGCCCACGGCGGCATCGCTGGCGCCAACCGCCTCCCGAGCCGAGTTCCGCAGCCGCTCGAAGTGATCTCCGAAGGGCGTGACACTGCCTGCTCCGTCGATGCGCCGCATGCCGCCCGCGTGGATGAGTACCCGTCCCGGCCCGAAGATCCAGTCGACCTGATTGCCGTTCTGGTCAACCGGCGCGCCGTTGTCCGTGGCGTACACGCCGATGCCGTCCAGAGCCAGCGTGGCGTCCTCATCGCTGATGGTCTGGTTGATGCCCAGCAGCACGGACTCGAGGCCGCGAAGCTCACTGCTGCCGAAGGGGTCGGTGGGGTCGGTGTTCTTAAGGTGGTACACCGGGATGGCCGGGATCTCCGGCGGCAGTGGCTCCGGGCTCAACACCGTGGCGACTGGGCTCGCGCTGGTACCGGCCCACTCGTCCGGCTTGAACACCGCGTGGGAGCGGATGATCTCCGTCTGGTTGCCCAGATCGTCGAAGACGCGCTCGTACGTCATGCGGCTGACGTACTCCTGGTTGTTCATTGTGACCGTTTCGGCCAGGTGAACCTTGACGAGCTTGTCCGGGTCGCCGCCCTCCACGATGTCGCTTTCGTAGACGGGGAAGTAGGCCGCGGGATCCACCTGCATGATCTTCAGGCGCCGCCCCAGCGGCTTGTTCGGGTTGGCCGTGATGTGCCACAGCCAGTCACCGCGGATGAGCCCCTTCAGCTTGTTGCTGGCGAACTTGCTGTAGAACTGCTCTCGAGTGAACAGTGCCTCGAAGGCCAGGCGGGCGATCTCCACCACGTCCGGGCTGGTGCCCTCCGGCGCCTCCACGCTCACGCCGAAGTCCGGCGCCGTGTAGCGCGCCACGGTGTTGATGAGCGTGCGCGCAGTGGGCATGAAGATGGGGTTCTCGTTGTCCCCGCGCATCACCTCGATGAAGCCCTCTTCACCGCCCCAGTAGATCTCCTCGTACTTCTGGTACGCCATGATGCGTTGCTGGTCCACGGCCGGGATCCAGCCGGGCGCCGTGCCCAACCAGGGCGCAATGGTCGAGTACTGAGTGAACATACCGGGAGCGCTCACGACCCCTCCTTCAACTGGAACTCGGTAACAACGCCTGGTGTGACGATGAAGTAGCGGAGGTCATCCGGCGGGGCGAACTTGAGGTCCGTCTTACTGGGCTGCGGCGGGCCGTTGGGGTGGCTGTGGTACAGACCCACTACGCGCCAGTCCGCCTCGGCGTACACCAGCTTGAGATCGTGCGGGTGCACCTCGTAGTTGTGCGTCGGGTCTTTGGCCACGTTGCGGCACTGCACCGCAGCCATATGGCCGCCCACATCCGGTGCGAACTCCACGATGAAACCGCATGCCTCGTTGGGACGGTCGCGGTCCGTGTGCGCCTTCATCTGCCCCTGCACGTCCCCCGGCAGGTCCGTCACGGGTACCTGCAAAAAGATTGTCATTTCCTAACCCTCCTGCGCCTGCTGACAGTGCGCGGACCTCGACTAGTCTTCATCTGGCGCACCACCGGATCCGCCTGCACCGCACGCAACCCGAAGTGCCCGCGGAAGAAGCGCCCCAGTGCCTCGGGAGCGTGGTCGTCCTTCTTCATGGGGTTCTCGGGTTCGTTGATGGCGTTCTGCTCGTCCTTGGTTTTCGGATACCGATAGGCGTCCATTTCGTGAATCAACATCTTGCATTTCGGATTGACCAGCAACCGCGGGCGTCGCCCCGAGTAGTCATTCATATCCGCGGGGAAGGGCAGGTGATCGTTCTCATCCTTCAGCCACTTGCGGATGATCTCCAGGCGCTCCTTGATCTCGCCACCCGTACCGGACTGGACTTGCAGGCGCAGGCGCTCCGACAGGGTGTGGCTGGCTGCGGGGTCGGCCGGGTCGGGGAATAGCTTCGTCGCCTTGCGGCACAACGCTGGATGGTCCGCGCTGTAGTAGCCCTCTTCTAGGTCGTTGGCCAGCTCCTCAGCGCTGCGGTGGTTCTGGTAGTACTCATCGATGACGTACACCCGGTCCCAGGGGTCCACCTGAATGAACAGCACCACGTTCGGGTTGGTCCAGCCGTAGTCGGTGGCTAGGTACAGCGGCCATTCCGGGTTGTACTGAACCTTGCTGCTGACGTGCCATTCTTCATCCCACGCCTTGAAGACCTGGCCTACGTACTTGCTGAACTTGGCCTCAATTTCCTGCGCAGCCATTTCATCGGACATCCCTCGAGCCATCGAGAGTACCTCAGGGTCATCAGCGCCCAGAGGAAATATTTTCTCGTTATCCCAACTCGGAAAGCGAAAGCTCTCCCATTCTGGGTCAACGCCGTTCTGAGCGTCCCGCCACTTCTCATAGAACCAGTTCCGCCCTTCGGGAGTGGAGTTGAACTTGCCCCAGCCTCGGAAGTCCGCCAGCGTCGGGCGAATGTACTGATCCCAGATACGTAGCTTCATCTTGGCGGCCTCAGCCATGATCACGCCGTTGAGACCCTCACCCACCAGGTTCTCCGGGTACTTGGCGCTTTGGCCCTGCAGAAGGAACTTACCGCCCCACAGGCTCACCTGAAGGTTGCCGCTCCGGCTGTCGTAGTAGGTGCCTGGCTTGTCGAACGGCATCTTGAGACGCTTGCACGCATTGTAGAAGGCACGGAACTCCTTCTCCGCGTCTGTGTACTGTGGTCCTACGATCCAGTACTCGTGGCGGATGCCCAGCTCTTCGAGCCTGTCCTTCTGCATGTAGGCTCGATAGACCTCGGGCAGGAGCTCCATGCCCCCTGCGGTGGACTTACCTGTACGACGCCCCGCTGCGACAACCTGGAATCGCGCGGTGCTGGCGTGAATCCTGCGCTGTGCCTTGTTCGGGGAGTAGCCAATACGCGGCCACAGCCGGTTCTTCACAATCGCCAGTGCCACCGGTCTTCTCCTAGTCGTCCAGGTCGTACCGCGGGATGTACCCACGGTCGGCCGAGCTGCGCGCAGCCGACTTGAACAGCGGCAGCTTCTGTCCCCGCGCGGGGTTCTGGACCAGAGGCTTGATGCCGCGCTCCGGGCGCCACCTCACCGGTAGTCCGGGGGAAGAGGCCATCAGATCTCCTTCTTGAGCTCCTCGCGGAGCTCGGTTGCTGCTTCGATGAGCTGGTCCAGGGCAGGCAGGTCCAGGCTGAACCGCCACCCCGTGAACTGGACCGTGCCGTCGCCGTCGTCCGCGGCGATGCGCAGCTCACTGTTGGTGTTCACAGTGGCCACCTGCACGCATCCCCACCGATCGCCCTTCGTGAGCTCGACGACGAACCCCTTGGCGTTGATGTCGGGCGCGGTGATCTCCTTGCGGATGAACGGCTTCTCGGTCGTGGTCACTTCTTCCTCCTGTTACGTTTGAGACGCCTGTCCTTCCGCGTCCCCTTGCTGGGCTTGCCCTGTGCCACCGCTCACCTCCTCAACAGTGATCCGATACTGCCGGCCGATGTGGTCTCGGACGAACGTGTCCGGTTCACCCTTGATGTGGAACAGGTAACCCCACTCGCCGTCTTCGTCCTCGAACACAGAAGCGAGAACGGCTTCATGCTGCGTGGTCACTGTGCCTCCTTGCGTGTGCGGTGTGGGAAGCGTACAGGTGCGCGCCTGCGCCCAGCTAGCGACTCCGCTTACGGCGGTTACGCGCACCCTTGCGCGCCATGACCTTCCGGCCCGCCGCGGTGCGGCCCGCATTGGCGATCATCGCCGCTATCTTCTTCGACTTGCCCTTGCGTCGCAGAGCTCGGTACACGTCCTGCCTACTGCGCACCACGTAACCGAACCTGCCACCTCGAGCACTGACCATTGTGAACTCACCTCCCGTAGGCGAAGATCACAATATACGCGCACAGCAGGAAGCTCAGGCCGAAGCACAGCAGCACCCACAGCACCAGCTCCACGGCCTTCACGTTGCGGCGCAGGAACCTCTCGATCATGGTTGCTTTCCTATCATCCGATTGATGTAGTCCGCGGCTTCCCCCGTGGGCACCCAGTCGTCCGGCATGACGGAGTGGATGACCACGAAGAAGCGGTGCAGCGCAACCTTCATGGCCTCCTTGTCCTTCAGATCCGTGGTGTGGATCTCCTCGATGCGGTCCGGCATGAGCTCCTTCAACCGCTGGCGCTGCTCGGGCGTGGCGTCCCGCATGGCCGCGCCGAAGTACAACACCATGGCCACCCAGCCGCCCATGCTCAACGAGGCCACCGCAGGGCGTAGAAGGCGCGACCGATGGCCTTGCCCGTCCAGTAGCCGAAGCGGTTGAGCCCACCCCGGATAGGTCCGGTGGCGTCGATCAGACCACACAGAACGGCAAGCCAGAACACCACCCAGCCCGCCAACAACGCTGCGCTCACTTCTATCCTCTCCATCCCCAATCGATAAGAACAATGCCCAGCATAACCACTACGCAGCCGAAGCTGATCCCGTCGAACAGGAGGAGGGCATCCAGACTCACTTACGCCTCCGGCGGCTGCGGGATGGGGCCGGGTCGGGAGAAGTGTCCTGATTGTCTTCGTACAGTACCTCCGCGTCCATGATCTCCTCGGCAGCGTGCGCGGCGCCCTCCAGTGCCTTGCGCCCCCGGGCCATGGCCTCCGGCGGTACCTCGGCCACGATGCCGTCTAGAACCGTGCGCCAGCGCTCCTCTTCGGTAACCACTAGCCTCTCCGGTATCTTGCCCTCCATGCGCTCTACGACGAACTGAGCGGCTTTCAAGCGCTCGCCTGGGGTGGCGATGAGGCCCGCCGGTCCGCGACCGGCCGCGATGTCGGTCATGGCCTCGATGGCGACGAGGTAGTTCTTCTGCCACATGTCCCGGCCACGGCGCATGAGCTCCTGCAAGCAGGCGCGGTGGAACTCGCGCGGCACCCAACTGGGGTTGGCGCCACGGAAGCCGCCGGACTTGTCTCTGAACTTGCCCTTGACTAACTCCTCCACGGAGAGCTGCGCAACGAACTCCTCCATGGTCATGCCGGTCTCTTCCATGATCTTCTTCATCCTTACCCAGCCACGGCTCATGCGCACCTTGCCCTTCAGGACGGTGCGCTGGCGCTCGGTCAGTAGGTGGTGCGTTGCGGCAGGCACAGCGAAGCGCTGGCGCAGAAGACCCTGTCTGGGTACCTCCACGCCAGCGCCCATCTCCCCGAAGACCGTGCGGGCCTCTTCGGTGTACTCCCGCGCAGCCTTTCGCTTGCGGCTCTTAGTCTCCGGCTTGGCCATCCCGGAGCTCCTTCGCCTTGCGCAGGTACCAGTTCAGGTCTGCGTCCGCGTAGCCCTCGATGATCTCCTCGATCATCTGCACGAGCTTGCCGTTGGCTGCCTGGAGCTTGGCGTACCTGGCCTCCAGGTGCATGCCTGCCCGCAGTTCCCGAGCCACCTCGATCCAGTTGTTCCACTGCTTCAGCAGGTTGCCGTCCCCATCGTGCAGCGTGAGGATACCCTCCTCATTCTCTGCTATGGAGCCGGACGGCTCCGCACGCGGCTCTACCTTCGTCGGCAGTCCTTCCGCACGCACGAAAGGCAGGTCGTGGAGATCATCCACGTCTACGCCTTCGTATTTCTCACGCGCTGCTTCGCCGGCCCTGTCAGTGGCGAAAGCCGTCTTGCGGGCGATGGCTGCCTCAAGTTCTTCACGCGTGAAGGACCTCTCGAAGGAAAGCCCCAGCTCGCCCAGGGTCCATCGGGTGGGGCGCAGCGGGTCGTTCGCCACGTCCTCGCTCACGACGAAGGCGCTCTCCGGAACCCCTACCTCGCGAAGCTCCGCCGCCTCACTGGGATTGACGATCAGTCTCATTAGTCCCTCACTAACCCTTCTGAACAGTTCACTGTGTACGTACGGATCCTCATCTGCCCGGACGTTGACCGGCATTGCCCAGTGCCTCCCAACTGGCCACGACGCGCTTGAGCCGGGCCAGCTCCTTGTTCAGGCGCGCGTCCGCCAGGGCCAGGATATGCTCCGGCTGAGGCAGCACGATCTCGATCTTCTTGTTGGTGCCGCGCCGAAGCTCGCGGATGACGAGGTTGATGTCCCAGTTCTGGATCTCCTCATCGTACGCCACCTCGTTGAGCCGCTGGCCCCAGACGGACCACCAGGTGTGGTCCGCTGTCGGAGTGATGCGCAGGCTCCATCCGTTGGCCTCCCAGGTACCCAGCCACGACCACGTCCGATGGCTGCGGCACAGCATCACTCCGGTGGCGGGGTCCTTGTCGTAGGCGAAGGCTTCCTCCGTGCAGCCCTCCATGCCACACGTTCCCCGCGGCCACACCAGCTCGGGGCGCCCGGGCTGCGCGGGGCGGTCCATCGGGTCCTGATACTTCGGCTCACTCATCGGTGCAGCCTCGTCTCGTTCTCGAAGGTACGGTCCACGCTCAGGTCTTCCGGCGTTGCCTGGTTCCTGGTGTGGCCGCACACCTGCGCCTTACGAGCCTGGATGTACTGCGCCTGCGCAGCTTCCTGCTCGGCCCGAAATGCCGTGCGCCGTTCGCCCCAGCCGAGCGGAGCTCCGTAGTCCGCCCCGCAGTCAGCGCATGCGAACGCGGGAACGATGTGGTTGCACATTTAACGATCGCCTTTCTGCCTGTCCGGAATGTGCTGCACCGTTGTCCTGATGATCACAGTGCCACCGGAGACCCGAACCACCTGCTGCTGAAGCGTAACTTGCGTTACGTGCTGCAACTCTTCGAGAGACCTTCCTATTGCGCGCGCCAGGTCGCTCTCCGGGATCTCGAACTCGATCTGGCCGCCTACCCGCCCCAGGGGCGCGCCAGGCTCTGCGTCGGCAAACGCCATCTCTTCGCTGCCCTCCCAGGGCTCGGCTACCGCTCCCACCTTCAGGCAGTCGCTGGCGTGCTGCTCCCACCTCGCCGACAGGCAGCAGTCTCGGAACATGGACTCAGTCATTCTGCAGCGGCCTATCCTTGCGACCCTGCGCTCGAATGGCATCAGCCACCGACTCCGGGGTTGAGCTCGCGTCGTCCGTGTCCGTCAGGTACGTCAGCATCAGCTGCTCCGTCGCCGAGTCCGAGACCTTGTGCGGCTCCGGCTGAATGAGACCCGGGTAACCACCGAACTCACTGCCGCCTCGAGGATATGTCACACTAACCACCTAACCCTTTTCACCAGTTACCTGCTAGTTCTATCTCTGACGAGATGAAATGAACTATACCCCCTGCCCTATTCATCAAACTACGAAACCATCAAACAAGGGGTCCCTAGGAGGAGTTATAAGGAGATAGAGATAGAGATAGATAGAACTTACTTACTCGTTTTTGGCTTTTGTTTTTCTTCATCGTGTAACCACGGCATTTTCGATTCGATGAACTGCAACCACTGCGGGTCCGCGGCCCGGCGCAGGTACAGCGCGCCATACCGCGTAGCGTCCCGCTGATGTTCACCTTCTGCTCCAGCCACTCCCGACCACAGATTGAACATGCGCAGGCGATGGTCCGTGAAGGTGTTCATCGCGTCGGGTATGCCCGCCAACACCCAGGGGAAGGGGGCCCGCCACGAGAGCATCCGAAACATGGCCTGGATGCGCACCGGGGACAGCACCGAAGCGTCATCACCGATCATTCGAGACTTGTAGTCCTCACCCACCACAATGAACAGATCCGACTCAGCCCCCAGAGCAAACTCCCCTCCCCCGTGCATCCAGGTGCCGCGGACGAGGGCCATCATCAGCTCGGCTTGCCAGGGCTCGCTGCCCTTGAAGCTGCCCGCACGCCAGGCGAAGACGCTGGGGTCCGCCGCCGCCAACGCCACACCCCGCAGCCCGGCCGTCCGCAGCTCATCCAGCGCGACCCGACACACGAACCAGCCAGTAGTCCAGCCCGGGTCGAAGGCCACAATGAACAGACGCTGCACGTCCGTCAAAGGCTCGTCGAATCCGGGCCGGATGACGCGAGGGGACTCGGGGATCACCCACCGCCCCCTTCGATCCTAGTTAGGTCGAGGTAGCCCCACTGCCCCAGCACCTCCAGGGTTTCCCGGACGGCTGCGGCCAGGCTGGGAGTTCGCTCCGGGCAGCAGCCGTACGTCGCGCGCTTACGGTTGCGGCAGAAGAGGCCATGCGAGAGAGGGCTCATCATCCCCTCGAGACGGGCCTGCACCTCCCGCTCCACTTCTTCGCTGTCGCGGCTAGTCATCGCGGTCCCCGCGGGGGAGGGTCTGGTCCTCCGGGTCGATGCGGCGGAACTCGCTACCGATCTCGGGGTGCGTCGGGGGTTCCGCAGCCGCCAGCGGCAGCCAGTTGCCCGCGACCCCCATCACCTCGTACACCTCGGCCCCCTCGGCAGTCCCACGGGCCCGCACAGCCCCAGGCAGCGGCAGGGGGTGAGCCGGGCACGGCTCGGGGAAGGCCATCATGCCGCGCTTGCAGCACCAGTCCGCCGGGCGCACGTCGCTGAACAACCCGGCCAGGTCCTCCATGACCCGCAGCCAGCTGTTCAGCACCGCCTCCACGTCGCTACCGGTCAGCGGCAGGCCACACTCCGCGGGCACCGCAGCCGCGAAGTTTCGATAGCCCTGTAACAGGGCGGTATGCCAGGCGCGGCAGACCTCTCGCGCACCCGGGCTGAACGCGCGCACCATCTGCGCCATGCGCGGGTAGTTGTCATACCTCTTGCTCGAGCTCATCGATGATCCCTTGCAGGTAGTTGCGGATGATTCGATAGTTCTTTCCGCCAGAGATGCGCTCCAGCACTTCGTCGATGTCGGCGACGCAGTCCCGCAGCTTGAGAGCCACACCGACCGCCCACGCCTTGTGGTGCGCCTGCAATGCCGCCTGGCGCTTGTGGTGGGCGACGCCCAGCTTGCGCGCGTCCTTCGACCACTGCTCCAGTCGCTCAGCGGTGGTCAGACGGAGCTCTGCCTGCATCAGCCGCGCTTCCGCCATCAGTGCGATGCTGAGCTGCTCGGCACTGGTCTCAGTAGTCATGCTGCTCACCCCGGGCGTACCGGGCGTCCCACACCTGTTGCTGGCGCATGCGAGCTTCCCGCTGAGCCTGCTGGATCCGCGGATCGCGAGTGGCCTCCACGATCTGCGAGAGGGTCAGCCAGTCCAGGTCCCGGCGGTAGGCCTCCTCCGCCAGCTTCACCAGCCGCTCCGCGGCGCCGGCAGACCGGTTGGCCCGGGCCAGCAGCCACAGCATCAGCGTGCATCCGGCGTTGACACCCACCAGCGGCAGAGCGACCCAGGCCTGGTTGATCAGGATCAGTGCCAGGGAGCTCAGGGTGGTGATGAGCAGCGCCAGCACACCCCACGTCAGGAACCTGGTCATGGCATTCCCTGGTAGCGCGGCACTGCGTTCCGCCACTGCTCCGAGACAAAGTGCCGTAGCCGCAACCACGACTCCTCCGCTGGCCACGCCACTGCCTCCACGGCAATGCGTGCCTTTGCCCGCCAGCCGCGCGTGAGCGTTCGGCCGCAGGAGAGGTTCTCCCCCAACGCGAACGATGCGGCTATGACGTACAACACGGCCGTAGCCCACAACATCTCCAGCATCTCTCAGTCCTCCTTGCCGTTAAACACGATTCCGCCGCGCCCGTCCAGCTCCACGGGGTGGTCCCCCTGCGGCAACATGGCCAGGTGCAGCGCTGAGCTTCTCGTGGCCATGTGATAGGCCAATGTGAACGGACAGGTCTCCCCGTCCTCCGGGTGTAGGCAGTTGTGGTGCTGCATGCTCACCGTGCTACCCGTCACCCGCAGTGAGTGGCTTGGCTGCGGTCGAGGGGCGGGGGAGGTGGCGTCATCCTCGGTCCAGAAGGCGATCTCTTCGCGCGCCACCCGGGCCGCCTCGTCGTAGATCTTCAGCACCAGCAGCGACCCCGCGTCCAGCCACTGCATGAGCTGCGCGCGCTGGCGCGTCACCATGGCGTCGAACTGATCCCGGGTCACGCGCTCCCGGCGCAGCCCCACGCCACCGCCGATGAGATGCACCAGCTTCGGCAGGATCTTGTCCACCGCCCGGACGAACCTGGCCTCCCGGCAGGCCTGCTGTTCGTACGTGCGGACCCAGGTGGCGATCCACGGCAGCATCCCGCGGAACATGGCGGCCAGCCGCACGGCACCCATCCACTCGCGGTGCTCCTTTTCGGCCTGCTGCTCCGGGGTGATGCGCAGGGTCGGTGTGTCGCCAGCGAAGACCTCCGGCATGTCGTGCACGACCGCGAACTGGCACACCTTGCCGACGTTCAGGTACTCGTAGCCGTGCTGGTCGTTGACGAGGTCTGCGAACGCTGGCGCCAGCCAGGCCAGCATGACCGTGTGGTCGGTGTCGCTTTCCGGTGCGCCACCCGGGTGGCACACGCCGGTACGGTCGATGCGACCGAACTCCAGTGCGAGCCCGGCCGCCTTCACCGCAGCGCTGTAGGTCTCTCTCACTCGATCGTCGTCGAAGTGGTTCATTGCTGCCTCCGTGGGTGTTACTTCTGCCTGCGCTCAGTCAACCGCATGCCCCGACGCTGCTGCCAGCGAGACGACCTTCCCGTTCAGTGCTGCCCCGGGGCCGCCCCCTCGTCGGCCGTGCGCCCGGCCAGCCGTGCCGCTGGGGCCGTAGACCCACCTACCAGGCCAGCCAGGGCGCCAGCGGGGGCACAGGGCAGCACAGCCGAGATGAGCCGCTGAATGGCCGCCTTGTCCCCGCGTGCGATCTTCGCCGCCTTCTCCGGGTACACCCCGGCGGCCACCAACCGCGCCATGCGCACGCAGACCTCCGCCTCGGCAGCGGTGAACTCGCGCTGCTGGCCGCCCCGCCCCATGCCCGGGACGAGCTTGAACTTCAACCACCCCTTGTCGCACCAGTTGTTGAGCTGGCGGTACGTGATGTCCGCCTTGCCCATCAGGTCGTAGCCCATCATCAGAGCGTCCTCCGGCTCTTGTACACGCCCGGGCGCTGTGGGGCCACGCCCTGGTTCTCCATGGCCGCCCGCACCCGCCGCGCCAGGTCGACCAGCGTCTCGTCGTGGTTAGGGTGGTTCTGCCCCAGCAGAATCGCGGTGATCTCTTCGAACTTCTCGATCGTGTGGGCCTGCGCGGTCTCCGTGATGCTGCGGAAAGCATTGGTCAGATCCGCAGCCTTCGCATCGATGACCGGCTTCAGCTTCAGATCCACCTGGTCCTCGGCCGCCTCCGCCAGCAGGGCGGTCATCTCCGCACCCGCCTGCCGCAACGCCTTGAGCGTCTCGCGCATGTCTCGCAAGAGTTCGTGCGCCTCCCGAGTGGCCTGCCGCAGCTGGCTTGCCGCTGCCTCCGCCTTGTCCGCTTCGTTCATCCGCCTAGCCTTTCTGTTACCTCGAGAACCTTGCCGTAGGCCTCGGCCATCAGCTGCCGCCCCTCTCCGTCACGCAGGTCCGCGGCCAGCCGCTCCACAATCACGGCCAGAGCCTGCGCTCGCGTCAGCAGCCGCTGCCGGCGGAGTTCGGCCGGGTTAGTCTTCGGCGCGCTCATTCGGGCTCCCTTACTGGTCCCCGATCCAGGTACAGCTGCATGCACGCCTGGCTGTGGGCCAGCGGACCGGCGTTGTGGATCTCGTAGTTGCCTGCGTGCGCCAGGTCGCAGCTCTGGCAGCAGTACCGCACGCCGTTGCGCACCTGGTGCAGGCAGACCGGGTTCGCACACTTCTGATAGCCGGGCGCGCTGACCCACAGCCGACTCATTACTTCCTCCGGAATAGCAGGCGCAGCACGACCAGCAGGATGAAGATGCCGATGGCCATGCCGATGGGTTGGCCGAAGAAGGCGATCAGGTTGCCGCGGAACTCCTCGTCCGTAATCGCCACGTCGTTCATCGAGCAGCCCCCGGATTCGCCAGCCATTCGGCAGGGCGGATCGCAGGAATTATGTCGCCATCTTCATGTCGAAACCACGGGATCGGAAGGCGCTCCGCCTCCTGCCACGTACGCACGCCGAGCACCTTGTCCTCGTGCCACTCGGACGACGGACGACCGATTGCGGCGTTCGCGTCGACCCGCTCCCTGATGTTGCACTTGCGGTCGAAGTTGGCCTTGAACTCGCACTTGCCGGTGAGATAGCACACCGGTCGGAACAGGTCCGCGATGGCCTCGTACTGCCAGCGCTCGCTTGTTTCGTAGCAGTGATCAACCGCGAGGGCTGCGTCTTCGTCCGCGAGGTTCACCAGTTGGCGGGAAAGGTTGGCGTACGGGTTGTAGTTGCGGATGGCCTCGACGATGCGGGTGAACACCAGGCGCCATTCGAACTGGGCCTGCGTGCACAGCCGGTTGCCGCCGTGGTCCAGCAGCCCGCGCAGGTTGGTGAAGTAGTGCACTCGCGTCAGGATGTTGGTGGGCAGCAGCCCGCGCGCATCCTCCTGCGGCATACCGGAGTCGACGAGGTACTGGTACTTGGACTCGGTGTTGGCCACCGCCATGTCCCAGGCCCAGCGCTGGCGCTCCGCTTCGGGCTCGCGCACCATGGCCTCGGCGAGCGCGCGCTCTACTGCTGGGTCGCCGGAGTCGTACTCGAAGAGCCAGTCGTTGTCGTTCAGTCGGTTGAGGATGTTGCGCTCGTGGTCACGCCACACCCCGGTCGTGCCCGCCAGGCTGGGCGGCAGCGCGACCGGCAAGCCACCCTCCTGAACCGCGAACCGGTCGGACTGTTGAGCGTAGGCCGCCGTGCGCTGCCGCACGAGCTGGTGGGTGAATGCACGGGTCACGCCCTCAATCAGGAAGTGTAAGTTGACCGCCTCGAAAGGCATCTGCAGCTTCGTCTTCTTGATCTGCTCGATGTACTCCTTGCGCTCGGCGTGCGTCACGTCCCGGTAGCTGCGCGCCACCTCGCCCTTGTAGATCTTGCTGGGCGCCGCGATGGCTGCGAGGGGGTCGGGGGTCATCGAGAGCAGGTACACCCGCGGACCGTCGTCCCTCTCGATCGGCTCGGCCGTGAACATGGCCTGATCCGCCCACTTCTGAACGGTCTTGGTTCCCCCGTCGGGGATGCGACTGGTAGGCACTGTGCATTGTGGCCTGTGCTCGGTGCCGATCGGCGTACCGCAGCAGGCGCGATCCCCGCTGGCGTCGAGCACTGCACGCCTGCCGGCCTCGGTTGACAGGTGCCAGGTATTCCTGCACAGATGCACCTCGCCTCCGGCTTGCATGGCCGGGTGGTGTTCTGGCTTCGGACTCCCGCAGGTTGGGCACTCCTCGTACGGCTTCTGTACCGTCTTGCCGTCGCTCATCGCAGTGCCTCCGAAATGCGTCGCATGGTCTCCTCGACGATTCGCTGCGCCCGCGCAGAGTCGAAAACCCCGGCGCGTTCGGGGCTCTCCCAGCACATGGACGCTGCGCCCACGGCCTGGCCGATGAACTCCTGGAGAGGCAGGTTCGGGTCGAGGAGCGAATCTTGCTCGGCCCGAGCCTCCCGAGTGCGAGTGTCCTTCAGCTGCTGGTCGGTGGCCTGCCGCACGAACCCCGGGCAGTCGCAGCCCGGCGCCATGCAGGGTTCGGGCTCGCCCATACCGGACTCATCGCCCTCGTGGAACACGTAGTTGTGGCGGCAGCCGGACCGCACGCACAGCATCACAGCCGCTCCCCTCGCAGGTAGCCCAGCACGCGCTCGATCATCCAGTTCGCCCCGCTGTTGAATTCGGGGCGATCATGGCTCCAAGACTGGTTCTCTTTCTGCAATGCGAGCAGCATCTCGACCTGCACGTCCGCGACGATGCCGTCGATGCCGGTCTCGCGCTGGAGCAGCTCCTGCCACTTGGAACAGACGTAGCCGAACGCCTGCTCGGCCCGGTCCGCCGCGTCTGCGTACTCCTGGCGGTCTTCGTACAAAGCGGCCTTCTCCTCCTCGTGCTTCTTCTGGAGTTTCGCCAGCTCCGCGGAGAGCTCGTCGACAGCCTGGGTCTCCGTGATGGGAGTGAACTTCATGTTGTGTACCGTGCCGAGGAACGTGCGAACCCCCGTGTCCTTGTCGACGAGGAAAGCCTGCCCCTCCGCCTTCGCCTGGGCCTGCTGCGCTTCAGCGGTCGGTATGTCGCGGAACCAGAAGTAGACCGGGATGCCCATGGCCATCGCCGTGTTGGTGAGGCGCTCCCCTTCCCAGCTGCCCTCGCCGACCTTGTGCCCGAAGGAGTACAGCGCGTCGCAGCCGAGCAGCTCCTCCACGTAGACCCGCATCCAGCACTCGCGGGTGTGGCCACAGTGAACGATGACCGGCAGGTCTCGGTCCGGCATGGGGCACTTACCGGCCCGGGGCTCGAGGTCCTGCGGCACAACGACTTCGTGCCCGCACTTCCGCAGGAACTCCTCGTGTTGACCGAAGGTCCGAAGGTTGCTGTCTTCGTGTTCGAAGATAGGTCCGATCATGAAGATCTTCACTTGTTGACTCCCATCCTGTTGATTCTCCCAGATCCCTTGCACCGCGGGCAGGTTCGCCGCAGCCGGGACCAGCCCAGGGCCCCCTTACCCTTGCAGGTGTAGCAAGTCTTCTCGGGGAACAGCTTGACGCTGCCCACCCAGGCGACCACGACGACGCCCGCCACAACGAGCACCCAGGGCGCCGGCATCGGTATGCCCAGCACGACGACGAGGGCGATCAGCCCTCCGATGGTCAGTAGCGGTCCCATCACATCTCCACGGGTGTCTGCGGAAGGCTGATGCCCCAGGCAGTTGCGATGGCGTCGAGCACATCCAGCGCGCACGTCTCGTAACCCTCGCGGAACAGCCCGTCGTCTTCGGTGTGCTCGTCCCACGGCATGTCCACCAGGGCAAGAACGGCGGCCACCGACTCAGCGAGCACTGGCTCAGGCACATAGCGCGCCTGTAGCCGTTCGCCCAGCAGCTCCGCGCACTCATGCACGTGCTCGGTAACTGGCGTGGCATCAGTCATCAGATCTCCCGGGCCAGCCACACGCCGGTCACTCCGAAGGTCTGCCCGGTGAGCAGCAGCTCGCCGGTCTCCATGACGGTGCCCAGGATGCGGAAGACTGCCTCCGGCTCAGTGCTGGGAGCCGGGGTGTGCTCCGGCACCTCCTTGCCCTGCACGATGCTGGGCAAGGGCGTCACGCTGGCCGAAGAGAGGCTCGCGGTCTCGCGAGGTGTGTAGCGCCAGAGCTGCCCGCGCAGAAGGGTGTCGATGGAGATGGCGCCCCCGCCCGGCGCCCGGGAGCGTAGGTAGCTGATGGCCTTGCGCACCTCTTCCCCGCTCAGTTTCGTGGCCGCCATCAACGCGAGGACGTTGATGTCCTTGCCCGGGTTGTCCTTGAAGAACTTCTCCACGAGTCGAGCCTTGCCCGACTCGGGACGCCCGCGCTTCTTGCCGGTCATGATGCTGCCTTCCCTCGATAGTATTTGCCTGCCATATTCAAGCTACCGCGCCCCGGGGCTCTGCTGCCCCGGAGCGCAGAAGTGGAGCTAGATCTCGCCCGCGTCGAACGGAATGATCAGGCCGTTGTACGCCACCGTAAAGTTCGCCGCATCGGCCACCACTCGCGCGGCCAGGTCCTCCACCGGGAGACCGCTCGAGCTCACACCCTTCATGCGGTGCAACGCCGGGAACCGGTAGTCGCCCTCCTCCGTGCTGCTGCCCACGCCCAGCCGCGCCTCCGTTGCGCGGGTCATGGGCGTACCGGCCAGCAGGCCGGGTTCGTAGCCCCACACCATGCAGCGCCCCTCAGGGGCCAGCTCCCGAGCGGCAACCCGCAGGGCCATGCTGAGCGCTGCTTTGCTGGCGCAGTAGGGCAGGCTGCGGGTGCGGGGGATGCGGGCGGAGTTGCTGCTGATGGCGATGAACTTCTTGACCGCGCCTTCGCGCCCCGGTCTTACGGAGCTGTGTAAGAACTGGCCGAGCAGCGTCATCGGGCCCGTCACGTTGGTCATGAACGCGTCCGACAGCTTAGTCATCAGCCACGGGTCGTCCACCTCCGTGGGGACGTTGACGCCCACCGTGCACACCACGATGTCCGGTTGAACCTCCTGCAGGACCTCCTTGACCCGCAACGAATGCGTGACGTCCATCTTGATCTGCTCTTCGCCGATCCCCGCGGTGTTGACGGAGGCGAAGTCGTAGCCCTCACTGGCTTCCTCGTACACAGCCTCCCCGAGGCTGCCCTCCGCAGCTCCGACGACCAGCATCGCGGGCAGCTCAGTTACCACTGCTGTCACCACCGATGCCCTTGGCCACGTCGCGAGTGTTCATCCGGGGCTTGATCGGCACCACGTGACCCCGGCCGTGAGGCATGCACATGTAGCTGAACCGGCCATAGCTGGACTCGCAGTGCTGCAACGGCTCGTAGCCCACACCGCGCAGCGCCACCATCGCCTTGCCGTAGGCCTCCATCGTGGGGACCTTGAAGCTGGCGTGCGCGATGGCGAAGTCCTCGAGCGTGAAGTGGTACGGGCTGTGGCCCTCCGCCACGTACATGATCTCGAGGCGGTAGTTGCGGTTCGGGTGGTCCAGGAACCAGTAGCGGACCCGGTAGGCGCTGGAGATGGGGCGCGTGTGAACCACGTCGTCCGCCTGGTTGAACAGCACCCAGCCGTCCAGGCCGACCATCACGTTCAGGAACGCGTACAGGTTCTCGAGGTCGCCGAAGTAGACCGCCATCTCATCGATGGTGTACTCCATGCCCAACACCCCGCGGAGCTCGGAGGCAGCCCTCTGCTGCTCCATGTCGATGCTCTCCAGGGCTCCCTTGATGCCCGGGCGAATGCGCTTCTCGGGGTCGAGAAGCTCGTCGCCCCAGCCACGAAGCTTCTGAAAGAAGTCGTCGGTCATGTCTAGCCTTTCAACTTGTCGGGGTCCAAGACCCACAGCTCTTCGGCGTAAATAGCTCGCCTGTATTCTCTACGCTTTAGCCCACGCACCAACAGGAGATGACGCTTGGGGTCTAGGTCCCATATCTGCTTCTTGTACTTCTCGTACAACCCGCGGTACCTGTGTACCGTAATGGTCAGCGGGCCACTCTCGTCTTCGCCAAGAATCACCGTCCAGTTGACGTAGTCGGGGTCACGCACGGTGCTGGGATCCAGCTCATCCCCCGTGCGGCTGCGGTGCAGCTCGTAGAGGTCCTTGAGGTTCCGGTCGCGCACGCTCACCAGCACGACGTGTTCGCCCTGCTTCGGCTCGTACGGCACGTCTTCGGCGCGACTGGTGGGGCGCCGCATGCCGTTCTCATCTGCGTGCCGGTTCAGCCAGCCGCGCACCTTGCTGAGCTTGCGCTGTAGCAGCGAGATCTCGAACGGGTCCTCTTGTTCGCAGAACTCCAAGATGCTCACAATGGTCTTCGGACCGATGCCCTTCACCGCCTCGTAGGGCATCCAGCTCTTGTTGGCTTCAAGTTCTTCTATGCCAACGAGTTCTCGCCAACTGATCATAGAGTTGGCAGTCTTCTCACCGACGCCGCTGATCTGTACAAAACCGGCCAGCAACGCGCCATTGTGAACAGACCACGACATCTGGCTGCGGACGGGGTCAGGCGGGAGGATCTCAATGCCCTTGGCAACCGCCTCCTTGAGGAGGTCGAACCCCTTCTCGCCTGGCTTGCACTCGTACTTCTGCAGTGCCGCGCAGTAGAACTCGAGCGGGTACTTGACCTTCAACCACATGGTCCAGTAGGCCAGCAGGCCGTAGCTCACGCAGTGCGCGGAGTTGAACGCATACGCACCTGCGGTCACGAGCTGCTTCCACACCTTGCCCGCGCTGGTCTCCTTCACGCCGTTCTGCTTGCAGCCGTCCATGAACAACTCGCGCATGCGGTTGAACGCCTGCTCGCCTTGCTTCTTGGAGATCAGTTTTCGAATCTGCGCCGCTTGCTCCCACGTGAAGTTACCCAGGCGCCGCACCACTTGCAGGATCTGCTCCTGGTACACGATCTGGTAGTTAGTCCACTTGGTGATCTCATCAACGACCGGGTGCAGGTGCTCCGCTGGCTTGCGCCCGTGTTTGACCTGAATGTACTCGGCTGCCGCCCCGCTGTGCAGCGGTCCCGGGCGGGAAAGTGCGTTGATGTCGCAGATCTCCTCGAAGCTGTCTGGCTTCACCTCGCGGTTCACACTGCGCATGGCGCGACCGTCGAACTGAAAGATCCCAACCACTTCGTTGCGGCGGAAGGCTTCGTACACGGACTCGTCGTCAGTGGGCAGGGAGTAGAGATCGTTCAGCTTCATCCCGACCATGTCCAGGCAGCGCTTGATGACGTTCATTGTGGTCAGTCCGAGCGCGTCGATCTTGAGCGCGTTGATGTGCTCAGCGTCGTACTTGTCGATGCTCAGCACGTTGCGCACGATGCCGCTCTTCGGGTCCTCACGGGTGTACACCGCAACGCCTTCCCAGAGCGGGCCGTTGGCCACCACCAGGCCGGCAGCGTGGATGCTGAAGTTCTTCAAGCAGCCTTCGAGACGCTGCGCCTTGCGTAGGTGCGGGTACTTCTTGAAAACGTTGGCCACGTCGGGGAACATGGCAATGGTGTCCTCGATGGTGGCGCTGCCGCGGAGGTCTCCGGAGCTGCGCTCGATGAGCTTCTCCTTGACGGCGGCCACGGGGCCAGCCGGTATCTGGTAGACCCGGGCGATGTCGTCGAGGCTGTTCTTGCCCTTGTAGTTCGTGACCGTGGCGATGTTGCCTACTTGCGCTTCGCCATACAGGTCAACGAGATGCTGCCGAACGCGCCAGCGCTCCTCGTCGTCGAAGTCCAGGTCGATGTCCGGCAGGTCATGCCGGTTGGCGTCGATGAACCTCTCGAACAACAGCGTCGGGTGGTTCATCGGGTTGACCTCGGTGATGCGTGTCTGATAACACACGACGCTGGCTGCGGCGGAGCCCCGGGCGGGACCCACGGCGATGTCGTTGTCCTTGCACCACTGCACGAGCTCGCCGACTACCAGGAAGTAGTCCGTGAAGCCCTTTGGTACGATCAGGCCCATCTCGTACTTGGTCTGCTCCGCGGCGCGGCGATACTCCTTGTCCGGCAGGTTGTTGAAGCCCCGCCTCATCCAGCCTTCCCGCAGCCAGTCCCAGAGCAGTTCCTCGCTGGGCTTGTTTCCTGGGAAACGAAGGTCCGAGAACTTAGGGATGGTGACGCCCTTGCAGGCGTCTGCGATGTACAGCGTCTCCGCCATGGCTGCGCGTGCCTGCCGGCCGGTCAAGCCACACTGCGTGAGGTCCTCGTAGATGTCCGCCGGGTCCCGGGGCGCCAAGTTGATGTCGTACTCCCAGGACTGCGCCTGCGCCTCCGCGGTGTTCCCCTTGCCGCCACGCGCAATGGCGTGGAGCACGGGGTACATCTTCTTGTCCTCGACGTGCGGGTAGTGGCAGTCCAACGTAGCCACCAGCGGCACGCCGGTCCGCTCGCTCAGCCGCGCTAGCGCAGCGTTGTACATCTTCTGCCGCACCAACTGCGGGTGCGGCATGACTTCGAGCCAATAGCGGTCCGGGAAGGTCTCATCGAACCAGCGCACGATACGCTCACCCGCGGCCAGGTCCGGGCGGTTGCGCTCTGGCTCGAGCTTGCCACCGATCATCTTGTCGGCCAGCAGCCCGCCCATGCAGCCACTCAGTATGAACAGCCCCTCGTTGAACTCCTGCAACATGGTGCTAGTAACCGTGGGCTTGTATCGGAAGTTGCGCCAGCTTGCCGACACCAACCGATTGAGGTTCTGCATACCCGTGGCACTACTGGCCAGCACGGTCAGGTGGTGCTTCAGTTGCCCGCGCTCATCTCCGGTCTCGCAATATATCTCGCAACCGAAGATCGGCTGTATGCCAGCCTTCTCGCATTCACGCTCGAGCTTGACCCAGCCGCTGACGTTGCCGTGGTCGGTGAGCGTGGCTGCGGGGTAGCCGAGGGAGGCCAGCGCCTCAACGTGCTCGGCCACGGGACGGAAGCCGTCACCGTAGCTGTTGGTTGCGTGGTGATGGAGGTTGACCATCTTGAGCTTCAAGGGTTCTCCCTAGAGGGCGAGGCGGAGACCAGCGGCTGGGGTTCTGGTCTCCGCCTCGCGGTAGGGCTGGGATCGCGCTCACCGAAGTGGGCTTCGGCGTGGCGTTAGCGCGCACACCCAGCCGTGGTCAGGCTTGCGGTGCGTCCACCACCGGTCGACGACCGCCACTGCGCTGCCCGGGCTGGCGCTTGCCGGGCGCAGGTGCGGGCCGCTCCTCTCCGGGGGCGGGCAGCTCGGGCAGCGAACCCTGTGCGGGGTTCAACGCCGTGGCGTCGTGGCCGCGCGCCCAGTTCTGGTCCGGGTGCATGGCCATGCGCGGCACGATGTCGGCCGCCTGCGGCTCGTGGCCGTATTCGACCCCGTCCTCGATGTTCACGATCATGAACGCGCAGGTGTTCATGATGTCGAGGAGGGTCTCGACGGGCGTCTCCGCCTGGCCGTTCATCAGCGGCGGGTCCGCCCGCCACAGCATGGCGCGCATCCGGTCTCCCTTCTCCAGGATGCGGCTCAGGTTGCCGCGCCAGCCCTGGTGGCGCCACGACGAACCGTAGTTGTCGTTCTTGGCGCGGATGATGGCCAGCGCGCGTTCGTGAACGCCGCTCACGCGGTATTCGGTGTCACTCATTGCTGCCTTCCTCTTTTCTGGTTACCTCGGGGATCGGCTCGTGTGCGACGTAGAGCCAGGTGCCACGAGCGTACTCTGCAACAAGGAACTCTTCGTCGCCGGGGACCGGCTGGTACACCTGAAGCTCACCTTCGTCGGTGGCGTACCAGCCCGTTGCGTCCGGGTAGAAAGCCCCGAACAGCTCACCGTTCTGTGGGTTGAAGCTGCCAACCTTGACCCCCATCAAACACCCCTTTCCTTGCGCCAGAGCCTTACCTTCTCAGTGAAGTCCCACTCCGCGTGGCGCAGGTTGGTTATCTCTGCCCAGGCGCGTTGTGGCCGGTTGTACGTCCTTTTCATCAGGTGCGGAACCAGCCCCGCAGCCTGAGCGCGCTCGCACTGCTCCGGTTCATCATCGAGCACCGCAACCACACGACCTGAGCCTACCAACTGTGCCAGGTCCCGGTACTTGTTCTCGCCGAATAGGACGCCGTCGTACTGGATGCCCTGGTTGCGCAACCAGAAGCGGGTGTCGGGGTCGATGTTGTCCAGCCGCAGGTATGGGCGCGTGGTGCACACCCACACTTCGGCCCCGGCTGCCCGCACGGCGCGCGAGAGCTCGGCCGCGCCCACACGGCCGGGCATGCTGCGTTTCAGGCCGCCCTGGCGGTAGCAGAGCTTGATCTGGCGGTACGTGGCCTTGCTGGTGCCCAGCAGCCGCCAGAACGGCACCGTGCCGTCGCACCACTCACGCGGTATCTTCTCGCCTACCTGCAACCAGTTGGCTGCGAAGGTCAAGAAATGCTCGTGGTAGTAACCGAGCGTGCCGTCGATGTCCAGCGCCACCACTGGCCGCAGCACGCGGTCCGGCGTGGCATGCATCACTCTCCGCGGTGCTAACTTCATGCGGGCTCACCAGCAGGTGCGCAGCAGGCTCCCTTCCAGTTGTGCCCGGGCTCCGTGCATAGGTGGATGGGCGTACCGACGTCCATCTTCTCCTTGCAGCAGCAGCAGAACCCCGGATGCCGGCTGGGGAACCAACCGGGCAGCTGGAGCACGCGCTGAAACTCGATGCTCGTGTCGAGCTTCTGCTGCGCCGCCGTGCCGTTGCATTCCGCACACCATGCCGGGTTCAGCAGATGAATGCATTCTTCAGCCATCAGAAACCCCTTTCGCCCATTGCCTTCACGACGCGCTCGTAGGTCTCGTGGCTCAGCACGCCCTTCTGCCACTGCCCATACCTACCCACCCGCAGCACGTCGGGCAAGCAGTCGCAGTCATTGGACAGCGGCTTGCGGAACTCCGCCACGCCTTCGACCGGTGGCTTGCGCTTGTGCCCGGGCCACTCCACGGTCGCGTAGTCGAAGACGTTGCTGAGGCGGTACCAGCTCACGTCCTTGCTTCCGTTGCACAGCACCGTGAACGGCTTGATCGGGAAGCGGTCGCGTACGAACTGGCCTCGGTCCGGTGCGTCACCCAGCGCCCAGCACGGCACCGACTGGAACGTGTGTCGGCTGCCGGCCTGGCACAGCGCGGGCAGGGGGATGCTGCTCACCATCAGGTCAGGCTGAAGGTGGGCCAGCATGGGCTTGACGTCTTCGGGCCGGACTTTCACGTCCTGCACGCAGGATTCGTAGGTCTCCCACAGCCAGGAGTAGGTCTTGCGCAGGTCCCAGGCCCAGTGGTTGCCCTCGTACTTCTCCGGGCTGACCGGGGGTGTGAGGCTGCCGTACACCTTGGCGCGGTACACCTCCGTGTCGCCCAACAAGCGGTAGTCAACTTCCTGCCCGTCCTCGTCCCAGCCTGGGGTGTCGGGGATGGGCGCGTGGAGGTACTGGCATCCGTAGAGGTCGGACGGGCGCTTGACGCTGAAGCAGATCACCTCGCCGCTGTACAGAGATCGGACCGTGTGTGCCGCGATGAGCCCGGCCGGACCACAGCCCAGCACGACAACCCGCGGGGTCCTGGTCATCTTAACTTCCTCTCTCCTGGCCAAAGTAGTTTGAGCCCCAGCCTGGTACTCACCGGCATGCGTCGTGCGTAGTGCTCTGGATCGATACTGATCAGGTGGCTGCGGTGAGACTCGTGGAGGGAGGGTTCACCCCACCACGGCGGCATCTTCGGGGTCATGGACTCGTTTTCCCGTGCCACCCAAGTGAATGCGCGATAGACCCGCTTCTCGCCGGGAAGCCCGCGCCTGCGCATCTCTAGCTCTGCTGCCAGCACGTAGTAGATGAGGCCTGGCCCGTGTTGGCGCCAGGCGCGCACATCCCTCCCGCTAACGTCTTCGGTGTACATGTCTCGCAGGCACTGCATGCCTTGGAACACCACGTCCATCAGATGCTCCGAGGCGAGCGTGCTAGTACTCGCGGTCGCGGAGGCGTACGGAACCCATATCATCTCACCTCCCTCCTATTCTCATTCTCGGTCCAACTTCTTCACCACATCGATGAGCGTTGGCTCGGCCTTAATATACCCCTTCGACTGGCGCCGAATAACTCGCCAAGTTTGAAGGACGCGAACGACCTCCTGCGCCTCGAGCTGGCTCATGCCACCGAACTCCTGGAAGTCTCTCAGCTTGAAGGGGCCGGTGATGCACTGCTTGAGCGTCTCCAGCACGTCTTCGTTGGCCGCCAGGTACTGCCGCAGCGATTTGGCGTTCTGCTCCGCCTGCTTGCGCTCGTGCAGCACGTTGGCGCTGTGCTCCCGGTACCCGAAGGACTCCATGCCGTAGAAGGTGTTCAGGAGCGCCTCCGCTGCGTCGACGTGTTCGAAATCCACCACGAGGAGCTCGCCAGTGTCGTCGGTGGAGAATAGTCGACCAGCCACCGCCACCGCCAAACGCGCAAGTTTAATTCGAACATTCTCCGCCTGGACGAGCGGTGGATCCGGCACGTAACGCTGACCAAGGACTTGAGCCCTCTCGAGGACATAGTTTTCAACACCCTTCTCCCATACGATCTGGTCCAGCGTACGAGACCACACCCAGTTGATGAGCTGGCTGCACAGCTGCGCGGTGAAGCGGTGCTGCACCCGCGGAGGGCGCCGGGAGTTAATCTCATCTGCCGGCACATCCGCGCTCGCCACAGCCAGCGCGAAATCGAAACGGGCTATATCCTCGGGGTTCTTCGCAAGCCCCTTGACCGCGTCCATCGCACCGTTGGTGTACCCGTCGATGGTGGTTCCGTCTACGGGATTGGCCACGTAGATTAATCGAGTGCGAGCGAAGGTCTCGCTGCTCACGATCTTGTTCACCTGGGCAACGCCGGACGACCGCACGGAGCTCATCTGCTCGAGGATGCCTTTGTCCGCAATACCACCGAACTCATCGAGCACCACCAGGCGCCGGTCGTTGAGTGGCACTACACCCCAGCTGATGATCCAGTTGCCGCTCATCTGCTGCACGCCACCGATGAGCCCAGCGAACGTAGCCCCCTCGCAGGTGGTGAGCACGCCTGCGCGGTAGTGGTGGCACAGCCGCTTGGCCGCCTCGCTCTTGCCCGTACGGGTGTCTCCGATGACCAACAGCTCCAGCCAGCCCTTGCCAACGTCCTGGCCCTTGAAGCGGAAGTTGAGAGCGCTGTGCCACACCAGGTCGTAGGCGACGTGCAGGGCTGCGCGGTGGTAGATCTTGGTGACGTTGGCCTCGAGGTCCTTCGCTATCTCCTTCATCTTCTGGATGGGCGTCTGCTCTTCGCTCGGCCAGAAGCTGTTGCTCAACTGGGCGTAGATCTCATCGGTCATTTGGAACTGATCGATGCTGGCCGAGGTCTCCTCACTTCGCCAAGCCTGCAGAATGGCGCGGCCCGTCTCTGTGTCCGTGGTGTTCATCCCCGTGAACTCCACCTTGACGTTCGTCTGGGTGCGGTACTTGCCGACGTTGAACAGCCTCCGCGAGAAGTTAGCCACGCCACCGAAGGTCTCGTCTACTGGTGGCACCAGGATCATTTCCTCGACGGAGTACTTCTCCACTTCCTCGACCTCTACGTCAGGACAGCCCGTCGGGATCTTCACGTGCTTCAGCAACACCTTCTGTCGCGCAGAAGTGTTCTTGTTCAACGACTCCAGCACCACAGGATCGTGCTCGGGGATGTCGAGCTCGAGGTGGTTGCGTCCGCTGATGGGGCAGCGCGCGCAGCGCGTACCGCCGCCTTCGTTGCAGTTGAACTCCACGCGGCGAGGGCCGATGTAGGCAGGCTGTACCTTGCCCACGATAGTCGCGTTGAACTTCAGCGGACGCTCGATGTTGTTGGCGTCCATGGTGTCCTCGAGAGAAACCTCCCGCACCTCGCCGTTCCGCAGCCCCGCCAGATGGCTTACGCGGTTGACGTTTTCGCTGGCTGCCTTCATCAGCGTGTAGAAGTCCGCGGTCGTGTAGCCCTGGTCCACGAAGTAGTTCGTCAGGTCGTCGCCATTGCCCTTGAGCGGCAACGCGACGATGTGCACCTGCTTGGCGAACGTCTCCAGATGGCGCTGCACCTTGCGCGCGCCCCGGCGCCCGGCGTCATCGCAGTCGTAGCAGATGTACACGATCTTGCCCTCGAACGACTCGTTCCACCGCGGATCCCAGCTGCCGGCGCCAGCTGTGTGGGAGAGTGTGGGGAGGTCGTACTGCCGCCCGATGAGCATGTCTGGCTCGCCCTCGCAGATGATGACGGTCTCACTGCGCGCCAACACATCCACGCCGAACAGCTGTCGGTTGCCCGTGCCAATCCCCCAGGACTTCATCTTGTCTCTGCCTTGGCGCGCCGTGGGGTTGTACCGCCGCACGTTCAGGAGCTCGCCGGTGTCATCGCGTACCGGAATGGTGTAGCGCTGACCGTCCCAGCCTATCTGGAACTCCTCGATGGTGTCCCGAGACCACCCGCGCTTCTCCCGCAGCAGCCCCAGCCTCTGCTTGCTGGCCAACAGGTTCTCCACGAACTCCTCGATGCGCTCTTCGCTGGGCAGCTTGCCGGCAGCGCGGTTGCTCGGGGCGTCCTTGATGTTTCGAACCTTCGCCTTGGCTGGCTTGGCTTCCTTGGTGTCGAAGTCTCCACTCTGCTTCATCATGTTCACCAACGCGGGGATGGTCATGCCGCCACACTGGCTGAAGCAGGTAAAGATCCCTTCCGAGAAGTTGTAGCTCGCGCTCGGGGTCTTGCTGTCTCCTGGGTCCTCGCAGATGGGGCAGAAGCCCCGCGCCTCGCCGTCGCTGTTCTCGCGGCCGACGATCCACGGAGCGAGCTTGGCGCGCACTGCCTGCGATGTGGGTCTACCCATGTTGAGATTCCCCGTCCTGGTAAAGCCTGTGCGCGGTTTCGATGTCTGTCTCCCCTTCGGGGTAGGGCTCGTGAGTGTGCCCCACCGGGAGACCGTTCCGTTTGCACAGTAGATGGAGCTCGGCGTGCTGTTCGATACGCTCGTGCAGTTCGCCGCTGCCGGTTGCCTGGCCGTGATGGCGCCACAGATGCTGCGCCAGCGCCTTGCGCGCCTCTTGGTAGCCCGGGGGCTTACGTGGCCTAGCCAAGGATGGCTTCAACCAGCTTGTGCACGTCCTTCGGTGGCTGCGTGCCGCGGGGGAGGGGAGAGGCCACATCGACGTCGTCCTGGTCCACGCCTAGGTACGACTGCACGCCAGCGCGCCAGATGCGCTCGTGGAGGTCCTTCTTCGTGGCGCACTGGTAGCGGGCCACCAGGTCCAGCAGGAAGCTCATGTCGACGGGGACCTTGACGACAACGCGCCTGGTCTCGGAGCCGTCTGAAATGGGCATAGGAATAGCCATTTAGTTCCTCCTACCGGGACTAAAGTAAGACTGAGACTGAGACTGAGATCTCTCTTACTAAGGTCTCTCAGCCAATCTCCGATTTTCGATTTTGCGTTGGGGTTGCTGCCTAGCTTGTGCACTGTGCCACACACACTACCCCGCCGCAAACAGTCGGTCTGTTCATTGTGTTCATTCTGAGAGCTCCACATTCTGTTGACTCGTTGACTCGTTCACACCTCTCCGTCCTCCCTGCCCCCGGGACCGATCGCCAAAATATTTTTAAAACAGACCCAATCCCTCACGCGCGTTACGTACGCGTGAGGTTTTGCCCTACCCAAATCTTTTCGTATATAGGGGCCCCAGGGCGGCGAGAGAGATGAGTAGGCTGCCTACCTATGGGCTCTCGGCTGTACGTGTCTGAGAGCGCCATCCCCCGCCTAGCCACCCCGCAGCCGTTCTAGGCGCCTCACGGCCACGCTGGCTACCGAGGGCATAGCAAAGGGCCGCCCCGCAGGACGGCCCCTCACGTGTTCAGTTGTGCTGCGGTCAGAACGGCGGGTCCTGGCTGCCGCGCTTCTTCGTGGTGGTCGTGCGCCGCGAGGACCGCTTCGGGGGCTCCGGCTCCTCCTCCGGCTCCTCCTCTTCGTCCTCCTCGTCGAGCGTGTCGAGAACCGCCTCGATGACGTCGTCGGCAGTCATGCCCTTCTTGATGGCGATGCCGAACTCCTCGCGGGCTCGCTTCTTCAGCTGCACCAACGAAAGGGCCTCGAGCTCCGCGGCGAGCTCGTCGGGGTCGTAGTCCGAGCCCTCCTCCGGCTCGTCCTCCTCCTCGTCTTCCTCTTCCTCGTCCTCGTCCTCGTCCTCCTCCGGCTCCGGCTCGGCCGCCTTGCGTCGGCTGCGCGAGGACTGGCGCCGGGGCTTGGTCTCCTCGACCTCCTCGACTTCCTCCTCGACCTCCTCCTCGAACACGTCCTCCGCGTCGTCGGCCTTGCGGCGTGTGGACTTCTTGTTCGCGGCGGGGTCGCGGTAACCCAGCACCGCGGAGATCTTGGCCCGCCACTCGGGGTCGCCACCGTCCTCGGGGACGTACCGCTCGCGGATGATCCGGACGGTGCAGGGCTTCGCCTTCTTGAGGATGTTGGCGAAGCTCATCTTGAGCCTGCCGTTGGGCTTGACCAGCCCCAGCGCCACGGCGATCTGCTGCTCGCGCCACAGCGTCGAGTGGTCGTTGGTGTACTGGTGGTCCCGGAAACCGGCGACGGACTCGTAGTCCCCGTCCTCGTTCGGCGACTCACCGCCCGTCAGCTCGAACGTCCAGCGGATGGACTCGTTGCCCTCCGCGGACTCGTGGTCCTTGACCTGCACCAGCTTGGCCGGGTAGAGCCCCTTCACCGGCGTGGGGCCGTTGTAGCCCTCGCCTGGCTCCCGGTACTCCTCGCCGCTGTAGTCGCGGTCGAGACCGCCACCACCGCCGTCGCTGTCGGCCGGGCGTGTGCTTGCTGCCCTACGTGTGCGTGTTGCCACTCCTGCTCCTTACTTCTTGGCCGACTTGTTGCCAGCCAGTGCCTTGTCTGCTGCCGCGACCATCTTCACGATGTCAGGGTTATCTGCATACGCAGGCCAACCGTAGCGGTTCTTAGCTAGGTGGTCCTTCCTCTTTGTCATGTACAGGCGCCGGAACTCCACGAGCTCGTCGGCTTCGTCGTCGTCCTCACCTGCGCGCAGTACGTCGTAGAAGCCAACCAAACTCACCATGCCGCATACCTTGCGGGCCAGGATGCCGTTCTTGGTGCTGCCGACCATGGGGACGAGCTGGGTGTATTCCTCCTCGGTGTCGTCGTCATAGATCTCCAGTGGCATAACCTGCGCGGTGTAGAGCGTGTTGATGGGCAGGGCGTTCACGTCATCGATGGCGCCCTTGACCTGGTTCCACACCCACGGGTAGTCGTCGAGCGCAGGCTTGTACAGATGGCGGGTGGTGGGCTTGCGCTCCTTCATCAGGCGCAGTTGACTGCGCCAGAAGCACTCCTCCATCTCGCTGATGGAGTCCACGATCACCCAGTCGAAATCCTTGCACCCACTTCCGATGTCGAGATAGTCGTAGATCTCGAGGTAGTCGTCGCGGGTGCGCACCACGAACTCCTCGGCGTTGCTGCCCGCCACGGCGGCGGACTCAGTGCCCTCCACCTCGAAGCTGATGAACAGCGCGCGGGGCAGTCCCGCGGCCAGGGTTGTCTTGCCGACGCCCGTGTCGCCGTAGATGAGCCAGTTCTTGTACTTCGTGCGCTCCCGCACACTGGTGATCGCCGTCGGCCGGGCGCCCCTGGTGGGTGCTGGCTTCTTCGCCGCTGTACGGCGTGCCCGTGGTGGCATCAGACAATCTTGCCGATCTGACCAACGGCGAAAGCGCTTCGCTCGGCGGAGGACTTGTCGTCGGCCGTGATGGTCATGCGCACCTTCTCCGTGCCCTGCAAGGCAGCGTGCAGCGTGTCACGAGCGTGACGGAGCATCTGGCAGTGCTGTTCGGCTACGGCCAGCTGATCGTCGACCTCCTGGAGGTGCTTGTTCAGCTCCATGCCCTGGCGAAGTATCGCCCGCTGGATTCTTTCGAGAGTGTCGATGGAGTCACCTTCCTTCTCAGCCTCCCCAATGGCTTTCATGTCCTCCGCGCGCCTGGTCGGGTAGCTCATTTGCCCCTCCTGATTTCTATGCCGTTGCGCTCCATGTCTTCGCGATGGTCCGAGTACGGGTCTCGGTACTTGAACATTTGGTCGCGGTAGAACTTCCAATCATCGCCCTGTTCGTGCAGTGTGCACATATCAAAGAATACGCACCGCTCACACTCGTGTGTGGGCTTCTTGATGATTGGAATCTCACCGGTCCGTGCCATCTGCATGATGATGGCCTCTTGCTGCACCCGCCGTGCCTGCGTGACGATCTGGCGCTGGGTCCGGGCGCTCTCGTAACGCTCGAAACGCTTGGCGGGCTGGCGAGCACTCACCTCACCTTCCACAACAGTGCGGGTAGTCATAGCCAGTTCCGCCAGGTCTGCAACCAACATCTTGCGCAATTCCGGTTCGCGCTTCGGAAACTTCTTAGCCAGCGCTTCGACGTATTGCGCCTTCGTGGGGTTGTTGAGCGCTTCACCCGCTGCGTTGGTGGGGCGGGGGTCGGGCGGACTCTTCTTGGCGTAGCTGAAGATGATTCCGTGAATGCGATCCTTCTTGGTAAGAATTCCCTTGTGTACCAACACCTCCTTAGCCACCCACGGGTACGTGCCCGCCTGGTCGTCGAGATCCAAGTAGCCCGGGCTGGGTATGGTCTTCGCAGTCTTGTGGTCCCACAGCCACAGGCGCCGGTCGCTGCGGCGGAACATGAGGGCGTCCCAGGTGCCGCAGTAGACCACAATGGTCTCGCCCTTGAAGTCCGGGTCCGGCACGTCGATCTGGAAGGTCTGTTCTGTGTGAATGACCTCCCATTCCCGGTCCTTCATGTAGAACTCGTCGTACGCGCGCAGCATCTCGGGGCCAAGCTCGCGAGCGGGAACGAGCTTGACCTCCTTGCCCTTGGCCTCCGCCTTGCTGCGCTCCGCTTCCTCGATGTCCTCGATGTCTACGCCGATCTTGCGACCCTGGTCGTCGAGGGACTCTAGGAACTTATCGATGGTGTCAAGCAGGCTGCCGCGCTTGTGGCCGACCGGGTAGTAGACCTCAAGCGCGCTGTGCCACGCCTTGCCGAACACCGCCCACGTTGGCTCGCGCACTGGCACGAGCCCGTTGAGCCACCGCTGCTCCCACTTCCACGGGCAGCGAAAGTCTCCCCGCTCACTGGTGCGGAGCAGCGGTGGCCTTCGGGCGTCCTTCATCAGCTGCCGTTGGCCTTCTGCTTGGCTGCCAGGATGGCGCTGGTGAGCTTGTGGTTGCGCACGTCGATCACGAGAAGATCGCTCGCGCGGATCTCCTCCTCCTCGTTGCTCAGCTCGCGCACCAGCTTGCTGATGGCACGCGGCACGGTGGTGGAGCGAACCGTGGTGACCTCCTCGATGTTCTCGGGGCGGTTGCCCTCGTCTTTCCAGCACCACGTGATCTCGAAGTCGTAGCTGCGGTTGGACATATGCTGCCTCCGTCTCAAATGAACTGTTCCCATCGAACAGTCAGGGCCACCTCAGCGCCGGGGAACCACGGGGTAGATGCCCATGGAGCGCTGAGATGACCCTCACCGTCCGATCAGAACGGCTCGTCTCCCGCGGGGGCCTCGGCCGCACCCGCCCGACGCCGGGATCGCCGCGCCGGAGCCGCCTTCGTGGTCTCGGCCTCCGCGCTGGCCGCTGCGCCCCTGCGCCGACGCGGTGCGGGCTTGGCCTCCTCCTCGGAGTCCTCGTCCGCCGCCTTGGCGCGACCACGTCGCTTGGCCGCCGGGGCTGCCTCCTCGGTCGCCTTGGCCGCACCGCGCCGCTTGCGCGCGGGCTTCGGCTCGTCGTCCTCGTCCTCGGCCGCGCTCTGGCGGTTGGCCTTGGCCTCGGCCCGCTCCGCGGCTGCCGCCTCCCGGGCCTCGTCCTGCTCGGCCTTGAAGTCCTCGTACTCGTCGGACTTCCGGTACTCGTTGCGCTTGCTGATGACGACCTGCACCTGCCGGGCGGTGAGGGGCTTGTCGAGCTCGTCGCCGTACTGCGCGTTCAGCCACTCGGCCATGTGGGTGTGCAGGGCGCCGACGGGGCGCAAGCCACCCGCCTCGGTCTCGTCGACCTCCGGCTCCGGGGCCGCTGCCTTGGTGGATGCGCGTCGTGCCATGTTGGATGCTCCTTGATCGTGGTTGCGGTGTTGCTGGTTCACTGTGGTGTACACGTTAGTTGAAACGCAACTAATTCACTCTTCGAGTCTCTGCCGCTGCTCTTCCACTCGACGGCGATGAAGACCACGCGGTGTACGCCTGGCCAGCTTCGGAACAACCACTCGGGGAGTGGTTGCCTGCACGCGCTCGAACGCGGCCATATTGTCTGCCTGGCCCAGCGTTGGGGGCCGCTGCGGAGGGCGGCCGGGGAGGTTCTGGCGCCACTGGCGAACGGCCAGCCATATCCCCACTTCAACGAGAAGTGTGATAACCACTCCCATCAAAACTTCCATCTCAGACCTCCTGGAGAGCTTCACCGATCATCCGAATCATGTACTCAACTCCGCGTCGCTCATCCAGGGCAGCGTGTTGAAGCCGCCTGCGGTATTCGACGTCGTGCGCCGCCTTCAGGTCCACCGTGCCTTCGGTGCGGTAGTAGTAGATCGTGACGTTGTGCTCCCGGCTGGCGCGGTGGATGCGGTCCTCGAGCTGCGTGTTGACGCCAGGGTCGGGGTCTTCATCCATGACGTGCATCTCATCGGCAGCGTCCAGATTGATGCTGATCCCCGCAGCCTTGGTTTGCACCAGCATCACGCGCGGCAACGTGGCCCAGTCCGCCGGTCCCATCCGCCGGTTGTTCTGCCAGGCAGCCATGATCTCCAGCCGCACGGTCTCGCTGACGCTGCCGTCCAGGCGGTAGTACGGCGCCTTGCCTGCCCGCAGCATGATCTCGATGGCGTCCAGGAACTCGTTGAAGCCGCTAGCGATCACTAGCTTGAACCCGGGCGCCCCGTCAAAGACCCCTCGGGCTTCTAGGTTCTCCCACAACCGATCCAGCTTGCCACTGTCTTGAGTGAACTTGGCCTTACCCTCCTTGCTCTTGGTGAGTGCACCACACGCCAACTGCCGGCTTCGGGTGCGCAAGGCGAGTACGCCATTGGCTATGATCGGACCGTTTTCTGTTGACACCTCGGCAAAGTCAAAGAGCTCCTGATGCTGCTTGTACTGCGCGGGATGCATCTCGCACAGCACTTCCGCGTAGGCTTTCGGGGGCAAGCCAGGGAGCTTCTCCTGCTTCGTGCGGCGCAGCACCCGCGGGCCAAGGTCGTTCAGGAATCTGCTCCACCCCTCCAGCTCATCCGCAGCCGACGCGCCTGGCGCCATCCCTTTCAGCCCAACGATTTCCTTGACCGTCTTCCCGCGGCTGTTGACGACCTTCTCCTCCACGTCAAACACCTGCGCGGCCCACTTCCAGAAGCTGGTGAACTCATCGGGCCACAGCCAGTGCAGCGTTCCGAACAGGCCCTGGAGCTTGCCGCCCTTGCCGAACGGCGTGCCCGTGAGGGCGTACCGGCGCCGGTCTTCCCGCTCTGGCAACAGCTTCAGGCTGCGCGCCATCAGGTTGGCGCTGGCCACGGTCAGGCTGCCGAGGAGCTTGTGAGCTTCGTCCAGCACAACCCAGGCCCAGCCTCCGCCCAGCATCTTGGCGTCGAACAGGTCCGGATACACGAAGTCGACCGGCACCTTCCATCTCTTGATGGCCGCCTTGCCTGCACCCTCCGGCGGTGGCACCTGCACGTGCCGCGTGCACTCTCCGGTGCGGAAGCGCCCGGGGCACATCCCGCTGACCTTGTTGTGCGGCACACCTTCCTGGCGAAGACCATCTTCCCCGATCACTTCTCGCACGGTGAAGCAGGGGTCCCCCAGCTCCACGCGCAGCATCTCCGCCACAACGACCACGACGCGCAGGCGGTGCGGGTCCTTGGCCATGTGCTTGGCGAAGCGGCCCAGCATGCGCTCCCGCCTCTCTCGTGTGCCTTGGCACAGGTACACAGGCACCCCGCGCAGGTGTTGCTTCGCCTCGTTGCCCCACACGCTCTTGACGCTCGAACGGGGGCACACCACCAGCACAGGCCCCCGCACGCCCGCCTCAAGCAGAGCAGCCAGTGTTTCGGGGGTCTTGCCGAGCCCGGGCTCGTCAGCCACCAGGCCAGCTCCGCGGTAACCCTGCGCGATCCATTGCGCCCCAACGCGTTGGTAGGCGCGCAGCCAACTGGCGAAGGGCTGCGGCACGCGGGTCAGGGTGGCGTCTTGCGCACCGCTGAGCTCGGCCCTGCTCGACGCTGCCGCCTTGGCCTCGCGGTACCAGGCAGCCAGCCCGTCATGCACGCGTAGGCGCTCCCCTAGCGCGGCCCGCAGCTGGTGGCAGGTGTCGATGCTCTGCGGGTAGGTCCACAGCTTGCGCCGGGGGTTGAAGTTCCCGCCCAGCACCTTCTTGCACGCAGCCAACATGAAGTCGAAGTCGTTGACGTCGCGTGTCGACACGGTCCGCACCGCAATGTGGTCCCGGAAGAGGAACGCCTCCGCGTAGCCCATGCCCTACGCACCAACCCTGGTGATGCGATCCACGTACACCGCGCGCAGCGGGCCAGACTTCGTGATGGCCTTGCGGGGGTCCACCATCAGCATGGCAGGGTCGAGCTGCTCGAAGAACTCGATGTACGGCCCCTGCGGGCCAAGGCGGTACTTCACCAGCCGGGGGTCATCGTGCACAAAGGCCTCCTGCGCGCTGGTGATCAGGCCGTGCTTGTTCTCCAACCGCACGACCCAGTGGATCATCTGTCCGGTGACCTTCTTGATCACCTCGTCCCCCGTGGCCTCCGCCGGGAAGTACGGGCGCCCCTCGTTGGCCATGGCCCGCACCTCGCGAGTGAGCTTGGACTCGCGCTGCCCGCGCTCACCCAGGTAGGTCTTGCCCCAGGCGGCCCGCCACAACCGCCGCGCGAAGGCGCCACCCTTGCGCCCCTGCTTGTTGCTGGGGCCCGACTCGGGGAGGCCGAGCTCGTAGGCCACGCGCCACCAGCTCTCGCCCTTGGCGCGCAGCTTGCGCACCTCCACGGCCAGGTCGTAGACGTAGTCGTCGGTGCAACTTGGCTGCCGCTCGGCACTCCACTCGTCGCCCTCGCCGATGTTGTCCTCCCCGCGGGCCGTGATCAGCTTCTCGATGACGTCCTCCACGGCTGCCTGCAACCGCACCCGCGCGGCTTCCTGGCTGGCCCTGGCCGCTGCGTGCACGGGCTGCGAGGAGGCGGGCGGGGTCGATGTCTCCTCCTGCGCCTCGTAACCGGTGCAGGCGCACAGGAACACGTCCTCCATGGTCATGTCGTCGAGCGCGTCGACGCTGTCCAGAACCTCATCGTCCTCGAGGTCTAGGTCGATCTTGCACAGCCGCTTGTTGGCCCCGGGCAGTGCTGCCGCTGCCTTTATCTCCTTGCAACCTGGCTTGTGAACTTCCCACGCTTCCTGAGGGAAGGTGACCAGGGTGTAACGCTTCTCTGCCATTGCTGCCTACTCTCTGCTGCTGCCTTGCCTAGCGGTTGGTCATCAGGGGGTCCATGGGCTCGCCTGCCTGGCGCTGCTTGTACCGCTTCACGGCCAGCTCGCGCACTGCCGGCACGCTGACGTCGTATGGGTTGGTGAGCACGGCCAACGCGTAGGCCAGCCCCTGCGCCTGCCCGCGCAGCTCCCCGTACACTCGCCACTCGTCGGGGGCCCCGGACTCCTGCCCGTCGTCCTCGCGCTCCCAGGTGTCGGGCTGCTCTGCGCTCATGATGTCTTCGAGGACCGCGTCCATCTCCTCCCAGATGATCTCGAAGATGCTCTTGCCCGCAAACTGCTGCTCGTTCACAGTCCTCGCCCGTCCATTTCTTGTGCGGCCAGCTCGTACTTCATCTGCATGTCGTCCGGGTTCTCGCGGGGGTCGTCGGCTGGCGCCCAGTTGCGGATGTAGTGCCAGTAGTGGATCAGCTCCTGGTCGCTCTTGTCTTGCAGCCATGCGAACCAGGCGGCTTCGCTCGCGGGGTCCTCGTAGCTGAAAACTGGCTCGGTCATTGCTGCCTCTCAGATGCGCTGTGCGTCGAAGGGGTGCTGCGGTGGGTGAAGCGTACCCGCTGGCGCCTGCGGTGGCCTAGCGGCCCAGCCAGCGGCCAGCAAGCCAGCCTCAGACCGACCCCGGGCGGCACAGTGGCTACCCGGGGTCCGGCGAGGGCTAGGCCCACTTGGCGCACTCGGGACCGATGCCCTGCGCGCGGCTCTCCTCGTGGGTGAGCGTGCGGCCACAGCGGCAGCAGCTGCCGAGCTCATCCGCGTACAGCCTGCCCGCAGCCTCCGGGTCGAGCAGCACTGCGGCCAGGTACAGCTCGAGCGTGCGCGGCGCCTTGACCGAGTGGTAGTCGTCGCTGGCCTGGCTGTCGACGAAGACCTTGCCCGCCCACTTGCCGGACAGCATCTCCTTGATCCGCAGGAACTTGATCGTCTCGGTGGCCAGGCCACCCGCGTCGTCAACCTTGATCGCGAAGTAGCCCACTCGCTGGTGCCCACCCTGCTTGGTCTCGCGGTGCAGGTGCGCCTTGATCTCGTTGCGCAGGTTGTTGACCTTCTCCCAGTCCCTACTGACCGCAGCCGGGCGCTGGGTGGGCACCAGCGGCAGGTAAGCCGCGTCGTGTGGGTCCAGGTCGGGGATGGCGTTCATGCCGCCCGGCTGGTTGGTCCCCATGCGCCGGGCTGGCGCCGGGCGGTCGCCCCGCAGGATCGTGTTGACGCGCTGGCGCTCCGCCTGCACCCGCTGGTCGAGGTTGGACTGGCTGGACGCCTGGCCCGCTGCCATGCCGTAGCAGGCGCGGACGTGCGCGACGTTGACGCCGGGGGTGTGGCACTTGCCGCAGGTTGCCATGATTGCTGCCTTTCTCGTTGCTGCCTACGTGAAGGGTATCGCACCGTGGCAAGGAGGCGTTACGAAGTGGAGCAGAAATTCTCAGTGCACCCGCACCAAGTGCGCGAAGTCGAACAGGGCCGTGGTGTAGCTGCGGTCGTAGCAGCGCTGCCAGGCAGCGTCCCAGTCGGCCACCGCAGTGCTCCCGCGGTTGGCCTCGTACCAGGCGGTGTAGCCAGCCACGTCGCCCGGGATCTCACGGGCGGTGCGCTCGTCCTGCACGCAACCGTACATGGCGGTCTGCTGCGACTGAGGGAACACGTACAGCTGGTCGCCACCCAGGGTGGTGGCGGCTGCAGGAGCAGGGTCAGGGAGGCTGCCCACGGTCACGGCGGCAACGCCGTAGCTGGCGAACACGCCGGTGATCAGAATGGCGACGAAGCGGGCCCACATGCGGGTCATGACTTTCTCCTTGAGGTCATCATCAGGCGGGTCACTTTTCCCGCGACGCCCCGTAGGGCGTTTCGACCTAGCGGTTGGCTGCGCGGAGGCGCAGGGAGCTGACAGCCACGGACCGAGTGGTTGCGTAGTTGCGGTCGCCGTTGATGGCCGAGAGCCAGTACCAGTTCTTGGCGGAGATCCTCTCGATGATCCCCAGGTTGATGCCATTCTCGATGATGGTGATCTGGCCGGTGGCGGTGGTGGAGTTCGACATTGTGGGCTCCCCTAGCTGGTTGCTGCCTTGCTGACATGAGAACTCTAACACGGGTTCCTCGAAATGCACCCGTAGTCTTCCAGAAATTCTCTTCTCGGCTGGTCAGATGGTGTACGAGCTGGGGCACAGGGTGTAGCTGTCCGGGGTCAGGTTGGCGAGCAGGTCGTCGTAGTCACCGGTGTAGCTGGGCAGGTAGGCGCCGTCGCTGTCGATGAGGTTCCAGACGCCTTGGCCGGACGGGGCGGGGTACTGGCCGTTGTTGGTGTAGTCCTGGATGTTGATCGTGGTGCTGGCCATGACTGCCTCCTGGTGCTTGGTGCTGCTTGCTGCCTACATGAACTGTATCGGAGGATCTCGACCAAGCGTTAACGCCTGGCCGAGATTTCCTCGAATTTTCTCGTTTCCCCTGGTCAGTGCTCGAACTTCGTGTCGGCCAGGCGGTGCAGCGTGCGCCGCGTGGGGTGTCCCTCGTGCTGGACCACCAGGCAGACGCGCCCCGCCCCGCTGCGGTCCGGCGTGCGCAGCACCGTGTCGACGACCTTGCCGCGCACCAGCCGCCCCGCGCACTGCACCAGCGCCACCATGTGGTCATACGCGACCGAAGCCAGGCTCTTGGCGGCTGCCTGCTGGCCCTGGTCCGGGGTGGTACCGGCCAGCTCGCGGGCAACGCGGATGTCGATCTCGGCCGCGAACTGGGGCTCGACCTCTTCCTCCTGCCGCGCAACGGCGGTCGGGCTGCCCGGCATCGGCTGGTCAGCCAGCTCGGCCTCGCGCTGCTGGCTGTACGCGATGGTGCCCGGCGTGTCAGCCGTGGTCGGCCCATGCACCAGACCGCGGGGCTCGACCCGCTCGGCCAGCTCCTGCGCGGCGGTGTCCCACTCGGCCACCATGGCGGCCAGCTCGGCCTTGCGCAGCTTGCGCGCCTTGGACGGCCCTCGGTCCAGGTCCGCCACCTCGACCAGAACCCGGGCCAGCAGAGCCGGGACGGTGAGGGCCAGTGTGCTGGCGTACACGTCCGGGTGGTACTCGTAGATGCCGAAGCCGGGGACCTCGTGTGCGGTGCGGGTGTTGTCCATTGTGTGCTCCTTGCTGGGTTGCTGCCTTGCGTGAAGTGTATCGGACAGGCTCGAGGTGTCGTTACGGGCCCCGGGAGATTTCTCGCCAGGGCCCGATCGCCGCTCAGACGGCCTGTAGCTTGCGCCGGGGCGCCGCCTTGGCCTTGCGGGTGGCCGCACCCTTGCGGGCCGCAGCGGACCGCTTGGCGGCCAGTGCGCGCGCCTGGTCGACCGAAGCCGACTCCAGGTTGCTGGCCAGGTGTTCGCTGGCGAGCCACAGCCCGACCAGGCTGGCCCCGAACACCGCACCGCCCAGGTTGTGCGCGGCATACACGTTGGCCGCCATGCTGACGACGCCCATGCCTGCTTGCACCCGCAGCCCCAGGGCTCGCGTGGCCTGGCTGAAGTCCTTGCCGCGCATGACCAGGCCGATGATCGCCAGGCCATCGATCATGAACGGGGAGGACCACGCCTCCCAGCCGACAAGCCCCGCCTTGTGCGCAGCCGTGATGGTGTGGGCGAAGCTGCCCGCGAGGGCGGCCACGAAGTAGATCTTGACGATGGACTTGGCGAGCTGGGGCTTGCTGACCTTGCGCATCTGCTGCCTGCCTTCCTCGAACTGCCTGACCCCTGAACCCTCTCACGCGGATGCGTTGGGGCACAAGGACTTCGAGGAGAGTTTCTCCAGAACCCCTTGCGCCGCAACGGTTCCCCGCGGCTGGCCCCGGGCAGTCGAAAGCCCCCGCCGGAGCGGGGGCCTGGACTAGCTGGCTGCGTGGGCGGCTAGCTGGGGACCGTACTTGCTGCGGAACCAGGTGGCCAGTGGCTCGGCGTACTGGGCCTCGCTAGCGACGGTGAGGTACCGCTCGTAGCGCCAGTTGAAGTGGTCGATGGCGCCCTGGACGCAACCCATGCTCATGAGCTGGTCGATGCAACCCTGGTCGTTCTGGAGCTCAGTCATGATGCTGCCTTTCGCTCTGGAGTTGTGCTTGCTGCCTGTGAGAGAATCCTCCCATCCGGAGGAGGCTGCGCGCAAGGGCCCGGGCGGGAAAAGTCTCAGGCCCGCCCCACCACCAGGTGAGACGGACCGAGAATTCCTGCGGGGTGATCAGTGGCTGCGCGGCTTGCGCACGATGTGGATCTCCCTGTTGGCAACCTGCGCCTGGGTGGCCGGAGCGACCGTGGTCTCGCTACCCAGCGTGGCCGCGAAGTTGATGTTGGCCGCGTCCCGGGCGTCCGCCAGGGCGGCAGCGCGCTCCTCGTCGGTGGGCTGCGGGGTGCTGGTGAACAGCGCCCGGTTGCGGGCCAGCGCTGCCTTGCGCTCCTGCGCGGCCCGGATGGAGGCCTCCAGGTCCGACTCGAGCTCCTCCGCCGTGGTGCCCTCCGCCTCGCACTGCGCACCCGCCACGGCACGCCGCTCGTCCTCGAGAGGGCACCCCGGGGTGTGCCAGCTGTTGCCCAGCGCCTCCGCCGCGCAGGTGCACTTCGGGGCCGACGGGTCGCCGTTGGGGTGGCACACCTGGCAGTAGCCCTCGTAGCTGTGGTCGCACATGGCCGGGGCTGCCTGGTCCGCCTCGTACGAGGTCCAGATGCCGTTCCACTCGCCAGCCTCGATCTCCTCCGTGAGCTCCAGACTCTCGAGGAAACGGCGCACGGTCGGAGTGCTGATGTGCAGCTCGCGGGCCACGGCCTGCACGCTGGCCCCGTCCATCTCGACGCGGTCGGAGATCCACTCGGCCGCCTCGCGGTCGGTGCTGCCCAGCGGGTACAGGCTCAGGCGCCGCATGGTGCCGTTGTCCCGCAGCCGGTAGGCGCGGAGCTCCCCCGCGGCCAGCATGGCGGCGACATCAACGCGGAGCGGAGTGGTGGCGGTGGCTGGCTCGAGAACGTACGTGGTCATGGTTGCTGCCTTCCCCTGGTGGAGCCGCCCTGCCTGGCCGCTCCTTCCTACATGAACAGTATCAGAACCCCGCACGCGAACGTTACGGGGTCCCGAGAAGAATCATGAAGTTTTTCTGTTTCCCCAGGTCACCCGGGGTTGCCCGCTTCGTCCGACTCGTCGAAGAACCCCGCGTACGGTGGCTGCGGGGCGGGGTCAGGGGTGCGCCCGTACGCGTACCAAGCCTGCGCGGTAGTGCCGTCCTTAACCGGCCTGCGCCGCGCCCGGGCCTGCATCCTGGCCACCTCCCCGGCGCCGTGCAGCAGCGCACCTAGCAGGCCGGCAGCGGCCAGCAGTAGGCCCCACACGATCCCGAAGAGCAGGCCGGTCAGTGGGGCTAGCAGGAAGACAGTGACGGCGGCAGCGCGGTCCTGTGTGGTGAACTCCATCTTTTCTCCTTGTTGGTTGAGAAGGGTCCCCCAGGGCCTCGTTACCGCTGTGGCGGTTGCACAGCTGCCGCCCATCCCGAAGACAGGCGGCAGCCGCGCCCTACCTCAGTCCTCCTTGCATTCCGGCCAGTACGCTTGCGGCACGCACTTCGGCCACTCGTTGACCTCCATCAGGCTGCGCGTGACCGCGTTGTCCGGCTTGCCGCCGTCGCAGTCGATCTTCAGGAAGGCGGTGTAGCCGTTCTGGTTCACCTGCCTGTCGACCACGATGCATTGCTGGCCGCCCTGGTCCGGGTCGTCCACGTTCCGCGGCTTCTCCTCCGGGAACAGGCCACAGCCCGCCAGCCCCAGACCCAGCACCGCCACGAGAGAGATCTTCAGTGCTCGCATGTCAACCCCGTCGTCTGATCCACAGTGCAGCTCTTCGGTGGCTCGATCTTGCAGCCGTGCAGCCAGCTGTAGGCCAGCCCGATCACGATGCAGGCCATGAGCACCATGAACATGAACTTGGCCCCGTCCATCATCCGCTTCACAGTGGCACCACCATGTGCTGTGCCTCGCGGTCGCACTTGCCTGCCGAGTCGAGGGGCCGGTTGCACATGGTATCGTCGCGCAGCGCCTCGCAGTACTGCACGCTCATGGTGGCCCGGGACCGTTGCCCCAACTGCCCCAACACCTCGTCGTGCATGATCTGCACGGCCACTGCCAGTTGTGTCGGGCTGCTGCGCTCCATCTCCCGGCCCAGCCCACTGGCCGCCTGTTCGAGCTGCTCGTCGGTGGCCCCTGCGACCAGCTGCCGCCACCATTCGAATTCGAATTTGCCTGCCACTTCGCTACCTTTCTCCTCGTGCCCTGCACGAAGCCTATCGCGCTGTGCGCGGTGTCGTTACGCCTCGAGAGCGCGCTGGCCCGAACCGGAAACCTTCTTGCCGCCCAGGTCTGCCCGGTTGGCCGCTGCCCGCCCGGCCGCCTTGCCGCCCTCGTCCCTGTCGTCGATGCGGTACTTCGTGCTCCTGGTGTTGCCGATCTCCGCGGCCACGTGGTCCACCACGACCTGCGTGCGGTCCCGCAGCACCAGCGCGGTACCCGCCCGGGCTGAGGTCTCCGCAGCCTCGTTGCGCCGCTTGGCCTCCCAGATGCGTTGGCTCACCCGCTCGACCCATCCGTAGGCGTAGCTGACCCGCCAGGCCTGAATGGTCTTCCCGCCCCCGACCCACGCAGCCCGCTCGTCGTTCGCCATCATCGATTGCATCTGGAGGATCAAGCTGGTGTACAGCATGCTGATGAACTTCAGGTCCGACTCGTGCGCCCACACCCGGATTTTGGCGCGGCGGTCCACCTTGCCGTTCGGCTTGATGCCCGGCATCATCACTGCGCGGCCACGGTTCGCCTGTGCCACAGAGTTGATCAGAATGCGCTTGGCCTTGATCAGTGGGGTGTTTGACTCCTGGCAGAAGTCCATGTAGCTGATGCCCTCGCGGCCCGCGTCACCCTGGGGCAACATGGCGTCGTCGATGGCGTACTTGAGCTGGAGAGCAGCTGCCTTCTCGAGGAACGTGTCCCGCGCAGCTTCGTTGCCAGCCTTGGCCTCACCCTCGGCCTGGGCCAGGAGAGCGGCGATGCGCTGGGCGATCTTGCTGTCTGCCATGGTGCTGCCTTTCGTTGGTGCCTGCCTGCGACCATTCTTGCACACCGCACACCCCTCGAAGCTTCCATTCGAAACCCCGACCTGGGAGGGGGCAGCAAACCCTCAACCAGGCCGGGGTCCCGGTACAGCACGCGCACCGTGGTTGGGCGCCGAGGTGAGGCCAGGCAGTAGCGCTCACCAACGACCAGTATGCCCAATCGCGCTACCAGGCGCCAGCCGTCAGGTCAGACGACCGGGGCCCGCCTCACCGGAAGCCACTGCCTGGCCCACCGTGGGCCTCTTGACCGCGAAGACGTAGCCCTTGTTCCCGAGGCCCGAGGTCAGACCGATGGCCGCACATCCGGCGAGCACGACCTCGATGATCTCCGCCTGCGTCAGGCCACCCTGGATGACCACGTACAGCACGGCGAGCCCGGCGGTCAGGAACGAAACGAACCCCTTGGCGTAGTACGCCAGGCCGTCTTCCATGTTCGGCACGATGTACACGCCGAACGCACCGACAGCCGTGCCGGCGATGGTGATCGCTTCCTGCTGATCGATGCCGCCGTCCGTGAGCTGGGCGTAGATTGCGGTGACGATCGCCACGCCCAGCATTGCCCATGTCTTGATCATTCGGAACTCTCCTTCTCGTTGGGGGCACCCAACTTTGCGAACACTTCCTGCAACGCAGCCTTGATCTGCGTGGGCGTCACACTACCGCCCACACCCTGCTTCGCGAGCTCCTCTGCGAGGGCGGCCTCGTCCACGTCCGCGACGACCCCTGCCGCAGCAGCCAGATCCAGCGCGCGGCCAGACGGCCCGGCCCACCTGGGCTCTCGGCTGCCGTAGAACCGCTCGGCGTACAGGTTGGCCAACGCGGTCAACGCGTCGACCTTGACGACCACCCCGTTCTCGTGGTCCCGGACCTCGATCATCTCGTTCTTCAGCGACACGTCTTCCTCCTCCTTGTTGTGCTGACCCAGCAGGTCAACGTAAGCCTTGTTCACGTCGCAGCGAGCCGTGATCCCGTTCACGATACCGTTGCTGGTGTACTGGTGGATGTCCACCCGACCCGGGTAGCCCCCGGTGAGACTGTTGAGCTGGCCGTTGTTGGGGCCGTAGCTCGCGACCCAGATGATCAGGCCGGGGATGCCCCACTGGTCGGGGCGCATGATTCGGGCCCAGCTCGAGGACAGGTAGATGCACGGCCTGCGACCTGCTGCCACAATGCGGTTCAGGAAGTCCTTCGAGAACTTCGTGGCTGCGGCGTCCGCGGAGAAGGGGGACTCTACGTCGAGCATGGGCGGCAGCGCCAGGTCGTAGAGGCTGTACTCCTTCAGCAGCACGTCTGCTTGCGCGGCGCCGTTGCCTGGCTGCGCGTAGTGGTAGCCGCCCACCGGAAGACCGACGCCCTTGGCCCCGTGGATCTGGGCAGAAGGGCTCCGCTTGGTGTACGGCCCCGTTCCGTCCGACACCTTGACGTACACCCATTTCACGTCGGACTTGTTCTTGACCGTAGACCAGTTGATGTCGCGCTGGTAGATGGGGTGAATGTCGATTCCGAGGGTCATGAAGATACCTTCTTACATATCAGCCAGTCTTCGTCGTCGTCCGGGCTCACGGGGTCTGGGCCTGTGTAGTGGAACTCTGCCTGCGCCCAGCCCTGCGGACAGCTGGGACCCGCGGGACCCGCTGGCCCGACTTCTCCTTTCTCGCCTTGGTCCCCCTTGTCTCCTTTCTCCCCGGTGTCGCCCTTGTCGCCCTGGTCTCCTTTCTGGCCGATCAATCCCATGGGGCCGGTGTCTCCGAGGAGACCGTCCAGACCCTGATCCCCTTTCGGTCCTGGCTCCCCAGTGTCTCCTTTGTCTCCCTTCTCGCCCTTATCCCCCTTCTCACCTTTCGCGCCAGCTGGCCCAGCGGCGCCGGGGTCACCCTTCTCGCCCTGCACCTGCGCCGGCAGCTCGTTGCGCTTAGCCGCATCGCAGTTGCGCTGCACGGTCTCCGTCAGGTGCGTTGCCGAACTAGCTTCTGCCACAGGGCATGTGACCTTCAGGGCTTCCTGCGCTCCCTGAAGGACAACCACGGTGCGCTCGTCCTTGCTGTTAGTTTCGAGATACAGAACAGCTGCCATCGCCAGGACTGCGGCCATGCAAACCACCATCACGAGGTTGCGCCGAGCCTCCCTGGTCTTGATGCTGCGCAGCTCCCCTACTGCCTTCTCGACTTCCTCGGTCATGTGTCGTCTCCCGACTCCGGTGGCGTCAGGCCCTGCTGAATCATGAACCATCGAAGCCTGGCCACTTCTTCCCGCGCGCCATTGCGCTGCTTACGGTACCCTTCAGCCTCCTTTTCGGCATCATCCGCGCGCTTTTCTGCAGCTAATCGCATCTCCTGTTGTTTCTTGTTATCAGCATCGATCCGGGAAAGAAGAGTCTCTTCACTCTGTACCTTCCCGGACCGCATTGCCTTGATTACGTTCTGTATGCCGATGATCGCACCACCCGAGCCAGCGCCGAACAGGATGGTGAAGATCAGATTAAGATCCATGTCTAGACCCCTCTATCAACTTCACCAGCCTGCGGAGCTCGCGCCAGCGCGCAAGGCATCCAAAAGAGAAGGCCATGAATATCAATCCGAAACCGTAGGAGGGAGTCGTCTGGGCGTAGAGGAAAAGCGCTACCGCGAAGATCGCGTTGGCTGCGGACAGCAGGGGGAGGCCGATCATCTCACCGTGCCACTTGTTGCGCGCCACTCCGTAGAACGAGCTCATTCCGCCCGTCACCAGGAATCCAGACCACGCGTACACCAGCCCCGATTGCAGCGCGTTGAGAATAGCCTGGCTCGGATAGAAGGCGAAGAAAGCCCCGGCCACTAGCAAGAGACTATACATGCCGCCGTAGATGAAACGGTTCCTCTTGTCACTCCTCCATGGCACGGGGATTCACCTTTCTCCTAATCTTGGACTAGCTGCAACTTGAACGGTCCTTCTGGCGCTTCCTGTAGTTGCTCGGCAACCTCCTCCGGAGAGAGGCTGCCCATGAACTGCGGGGCGAACCAGTGCCCCACTGGAACGGACACGTCTCCCTGGTTGAACGGCTGGCAGAACAGGCAGAGGCTGCCGTCCAGGTTCACTTGGAACTTCGTGTCGTAGTGCTTCTCCAGCTGTTCCAGGTTGTCCCCAGTCCACTGGCTCATCACGAAAGAAGAGGGCCGAGCGGTGAACCTCTTGATCGTCATTAACTTCTCCTTACGGTGCGATTACCCACAGCCGACGAGCCGCCCACGTCCCGGTGTTGCTGACCACCCGGTACACGCTCTTGTACGTGTTCGTCCCAGCGCTAATCGTAACAAGCTGCATGCCGGAGAGCTGGAAACCGCCGCTCGCATTGGTGCAGGCAGCAGCCATCGAATCCGAGTCAGAGGCGGCTCGAGTGGTGGCTCCCGAAATGGTGAATCCCATGTAGCACGTTGCGGGTGGGTTGTAGCTCGCGGAGACCACGTTCGAGAACACCTGCGCGCGCCACATCACGAGCGCCTGCGTGCCTACCGAAGTGAGGGTGACCGAGGGTCCGACCGTGGTCAGATCAGCGAAGGAGCCTGATGAGCTGGACTCCGAAGCGCTCACGGTGTTGTTGGCGGAATGGGTGAACAGCGACTGCGGTGTCCAGGTAGAACCGGTGTAACGCATGAAGACGTTGCCCGTGGTCACGAACACGATCTGGCCGGTGTACGGCGCGAGGATCGAGGCGGTGCTACTTATCGAAGGGATCTGCCCCATCTGAATCCACGCGTTGTTCGCGGCGTTCCGAACGTACGTGAATCGCGAGTCGGTCTCGTAGATCATCATTCCCGGAAACGGCGTGCTCGGACGCGTAACCGAAGTGCAGATGACCGTACCGAAGAAGTCATCCAGCTTCTCGAAGTTGAAGTTGTAGTTTCCGAAATCCCACAGCTCGTCACCCTGAGGAAGGCGGAGGGCCATCTTGGTGGTGTAGTCCATTGTCATTGTTCTGTCCTCCCTAGAAGGGTTGAACTGCGATGTGCCGGTTGTAGAACTGAGAGTTTGACCAGCCTGTTCCCTGTGCCTTGTAGGCCATGCTGAACGTCCAGGTTCCCGGCGTGAGACCAGTGCACAGGTACGAGCGCCCGATGCCCTGGTTGCCGCCGTCCGCGGAGAGTGCCTGCGCGTCGGCTGCGGCAATGGAGGCACCTCCCGGGCCGCTGGCCTGGAAGCTAGCCGAAGCCGCTCGAATGAATCCGCCCCCGTCTACGCCTGGCAGAATCCAGCAACTGAAGCTCACCATGGCGCGACCTGTGTTGCCGATTTCAACCGTGCACGTGGGTGTGTTGCCGTTGTAGGTGTTCAGGTTGGTGGCGGCAATGCCCGTGAGGGTCTGGGCCTGCATACCGAAAGCCAGGGCCGATATGCGCACCAGCTGGCCACCGTCGTTGAGCACCTCAATGCCGTCTCCGCCAGAGCTCGCAAGCTCCCCTGCGCGCAGCACGCGAGTGCCGTCATCCTTGTATACCTGCAAACCGTGTCGTCCGTCGAAGCACTCCCCCAGCTCGATAATGACGTTGCCCGCGGCATTGCGCACGAGCAGAGCGCCATCCTTGATTTCGATGCCCCCGTCGCCGTTCACGTGGAGCTTGCCCGTCGTGCTGTCCCAGTGCAGCGCGCGGAAACCTGTGGTGGTCCAGCCACTGATGCCAGCAGCGTTCAACTCCACGCCAGGGAAGTCGAAGTCCTGCATGGTGGCAATACGCCCACCAACGATCACCGAGGCATCCATCGTCCCCGCAGTGATCTTGGAGGCGGTCAGGTTGCTGATGTACTGATCATCGATGAGACCGACTTGCTGCACAACGGCCTGGGAGGGGAGGGACTTGTTGCCGGCCTCGTCTACTGCGATCACTTTGTAGTACACGTAGCCCGTGTTCGCCTGCGAGAACGTTTGCACCACAGGGATCTGACCGATCATGCTGCCGTAGTTGGCTAGCGCCTTGCCGAGGAGCGTGTCGTCCGTGGGGGTGAACAGCGGCTCCACCCCGCCGTGCAGCTCCAGGTGATGGAGATCCCTGTCGAGGTTGAAGTCTCCACCGGAGGACACGCCCAGCATGTGTGTCATCTGAACGAACAGCGGGTTGCTCGCGATGAACGGAGGCGCAGGCGTGGCTGGTGGGATGTTGTCCCGAGTGGTGGTGAACAGCGCCAGGTCCGACCATTCCCCGCGGTTGCTGGGGTTGGCCAGGTCCACCGCACGGATCTGCGCCTCGTAGGGCATTGACGGGGTGAGCTCCTGCAGTCGGAACACCGTGGTATCGAAGGGAGCTATGGCGGTCTGCCACTCCGTCTCGCCGAGAAAGATCATGTGCGCGTACGTAGCGCCCGTGAGTGTGAGCTGATCGTTCGTGAGGCCGAGGTTGTTGATCATGTCCATAGTGACTGGATAGTCTGGAATGGTCGCCCGGCGGTATCTGATCTCGTAGTGCGATCCGTCGAGAATGCTTGAACCGCCTACGTTCGTGGGCTCGATCCACTTCAGGATGGCCTCGGAGCGCGCCACGCCGGTGGCCGGAGACTGGTACACGCTCAGCTGGAAGGGCTCTACCCAATCCACCTTGTCCGGCACCGAAGTGTCCGGCGGTGGGCTCACGGGGAAGCTGCCGCTTCCGCCCTCGCTCAGGCTGCGGTTGTAACCACCCACCACAAGAGTGGTCTCGCCGGACTCCGGCACCACGTAGCGGGACAGGTCGAACCACTCGCCGATCATGTTGCGGTAGAACACACTCATGCGCCTGGTGATCGGCCAGGTGGTCTCAGTGAGCCGCAGCTTGAACGGGTTGATGCGCTGGCCGCGGAACTGCTGCTCGTTGGCGTTGTCCATCAGACCCATGATCGGGTCGTACGCCCACAAGTAGTCCCCGACCTGAACGGTGCCCTTGACGTCGTAGTTCGAAGTGTCCAGGCTTAGGGCGTCGCGGGTGGACTTGAACCTGTTCAGCTGCAACTGCGCCCGGGCGGGAGCGTTGTCCGTGCTGGTCTCGGACTCCTGCACGATGCGCGTGCGCCGCACTGGGTTGCCGTGCAGGTCCTTGAACGGGATCTCGATCTCGGGCGTTTCCGCCTCTGCCGCAACGAACTGGCCGTTGATGCCTTGCCCCAGCAGCAGCACGCCCGTCGTGTAGTCCTTGACGTCCCGGTCTGTTTCCGCGTTGCCCGCCAACGCTTGCAGCCACATGTCGTCGAACCCTGCGATGGCTCTGCCGACAGACTTGTGCACCACCAGGCATCGCGGAGTCGTACGCCACAGCGCGGACTCCGGTCCGGCATCCAGCGTGGCATCGCCGTTGACGCGCCAGCCTGCCTCGCCAACCGTCTGGCATATGTAGTCGATGATCTCCCGGGAGTTCTGGAACTGGAACGTGCCCGTGAAGTTGTCTCCGGTGTTGGTGATCGTGCCTGCTGTCACGGCACCGGAGGGCGGCAGGGCTGCGGTGACGGCCGTGGCGAAGTCGCTGTTCAGCACCAACGGATCGCTGAACACATCCCCTTTGCCGTCTGCGTCGCCCAGCCACATCGCCATGCCCACGCCACCGATGCTGCGCACACCACTGTGGTCACTGATGGTGTCGATAGGCCCGACGTAGCGCGCACTGCGCAGAAGGGAGTCGTCGAGGGAGCTCGGCCGCCTGCCCACATGCACCGCGATGTGGCCGAAGTACTCGAGCTCCTTCCAGGTTGATTCGGGCATGCCTTTCTTGAAGGTCACACCCCAGCTCCCTAAGGCTCGGAGCGTTTCTGTTACAGCCATTATCGCCTCACCCCCTGCACGAGCTCGTTGGGCATTCCGACGTACTGCTTCTGCAGATCCGCCGCTGCGTCACCGGTGACCGGCGAGCTGCCTGCCACCACACCGACGAACGCATCCAGTGCGGTAGCGGAAGACTTGCTGATCCCGCCGTTCACGGCGTCGGCCGTGAAAGACCTTGCGCTCCCGATGAGATACTTGTTGTTGTCTGCGTCCAGCGTGGTCCTGACCACCATGCCGCTGCCCGCCGTTCCGCCTTCCGCAGAAGCGAGAACCACCTTGAGCGTCTGGCTGAATTCGCTCTGGAGATATATCTCCACGAACCGATGCCCGCGGCGCAGCGTGATGTCCAGGTATACCCGGCCGGTGGTAAGCATCTTCATCATCCGGACGGTCACTGCTTCGTACTGGTTGTGCAGCAGCTGACACCTGTCGAACACCCCGAACGTAGTGGACGAGCCCAGCACATCCCAGTTCTTCACGTGCCAGGCCCCACCGGTGTAGGCGGCAATGGCGAGCACACCACCGCTCAGCAGCGGCTGCACGCGCACCAGGCCGTTTGAGAGCGTCCAACCGGTGGGTTGCAGCCATGCACCGTCTCCCGACCGCTCCAGACCGAGCTCGTCGGTGAAGCGCACCCTCCCCGTTGCGTACCCCGCAGCCGTTGTGGACCAGCGGGGATTCACGGTAGAACCAATGCCCCGGTACAACTTCAGCGTGCCGTCCTCGCCAACGCGCTGAACCGCACTGGTGACCGTAGCGTCCGACCAGTAGCCGCCGTGCGTGATGGCTGGTGCGTGCGTACGCTCCCCCGTGATGGTGAAGTCGTTGACCCGCGTCAGGCTGCCACTCAAGCGGCTCTCGATGTCTGTGTCGGCTTCCGTGCCTGCGCGCAGCAGGCTGGCCGACCAGCGGAACACCACGAGGTCATCGTCCCAGTCCTCTACAGTGCCTGAAGCGGAGTCCACCTCGTAGAAGCCATCCAGGTAGTTCTTCACCTGGAACGACACGGGCACAAACGAACCGGGCAGGGTCAGGATGTCTTCCCGCTGGCGCGCAACGGCTGCGGCAGTCAGGCGGGGGATGGACTCCTGCCCCGTCAGCGTCAACGTTCGGCCGCCATCCGCGTCAGCCTGCTCGGCTACGGTCAGGTCTTCGCGCACGCGCATCCGACCCAGGAGAATTGTGGGCGTAGGCATCAGGCGTACTCCTTGTCGAGGTTGCGCAGCGAATCCTTCAGGTTCACCAGCGTCTTGCGGTAAGCCGTGGGGTTCGTCGGGTCCAGGTTTCCGGCCACATTCAGACTGACGCTCTCAATCTGCACAATAACCGTTTTCCCGCCCCCTCCGCCTGCGACCGCAGCTGTCGATCCTGGGCCCGCAGTGGCGGTCAGGGGCACGGTGGCTCCGAGGGTCTTGGGTATACCGCTCACGTCTCCCGTGAGGGCCAGGTTCGCCGCCATGGTGGCACTTGCGCCCGTGAGCTCTTCGCTGACCGCCTGCGCCATGGTGCTGGCCGCCTGCACCACCTTGCCGGTCATGCTGGCGATACCGTTGGCGAGGCCCTGGCCGATCATCTGGCCGCCCCACTGCGTGAGCTTTGACGGAGAGCTAATGCTGAAGAAGTCCGTTACCGCATTCCAGGCATCAGAGGCAATTTCAGTGATCTTATCCCAGATCCAGTGCGCTGCATTTTCCAGGCCGTGCACGATGCCCATGATGATGTCCTTACCAACCTGAAGCATCTTGCCGGGCAGGCTGGTCAGGAAGTTGAGAATGTTGCCGGGCAAGGATCGGAAGAACGAAAGGACATTCTCAACCGCGCTTCCTACCGCGTCTCCAATGGCGCGGCCAGCGTCAATGAACTTCTGCTGAATCCAATTCCAGGCGTCCTTCACTGCTTGCAGAGCAGCGCTCATCATTCCGCCGATGAATGCGCCCATCTTCGTGAACCATTCGACCACTGCGGTGAATGCGTTGATCACCGGCTGCACGATGGACTCGTAGATCCACTGCCAGATAGCCTTGGCTGTGTCTGCGATCCACTGCCACACTCCAGCGAGGAACTCCTTGATGGCATCCCAGTTCTGGTAGATCAGCAGAGCCAGCGCCACCACGGCCGCAGCGATGAGCAGGAAGGGGTTCATGTCCATCACGACGTTGAGCGCAGCCCAGACCACTCGCGCAGCCGCGATAGCTTTGTTGGCTGCGTACAAGCCTGCGACGACCGGGCCTAGTGACGGTCCGAGGAATCCCAGCACATCAGCGAACAACTGGAGAACCGGCTGGATGGCTTGCAGAGCCCCGGCGAGGTAGACACCCACCGCATCGGCGAAGGCCACAATGAACGGTTCGAGGCGCACCAGCAGATCCGCGGCCACCTCGAGGAAGCTCATGAACACCTTGCCGTACGCGCCACCGATGCTCGCCAGGATGCGGCCGAGTGCGTGCAGCGCGTCTTGCCCTTCCGCGCTCTTCAGGAATTCCGCAACCGCACCGGTGAGCGCGGTGAGGGTGTTGAGCGCGCCCCCGCCCTCCATGTCGAAGGCACTGAACACCGTGCCGACGATGCTGGCGAGGTTCTTCAGCAGCTGCCACAACGTTGAAGCTGTGTCGATGGCGGACTGCATCCACTCCCGCAGTCGGCCGGACTCCTTGGCAGCACTGACAAAGTCTCGGAACCGCGCGGCGGCGTCGGCTGCGCCAGTGGCCAGGCCGGGGAGGAAGTCACTGCCCACACTGGCGATGTCTAGGAAGGCTGCGATCAGGTCGCGCGCTACGTTGCGCAGGTTACCGACAGCCACCGCAGTGTTGTCGAAGATGTGCGCTACGTTCTGCTGCGCCTCCGCGGTGTGCAGGTAGTCTACGACCGAATGGACTATACCATTCATGCCGGTCGCTACCTTGCCCATGCCGGCTTCCAGGAGGGGGAACCACTCCCGAGCCAGCGGCTTGACCTCCGCGGCCAATCCCTCGAATAGCTTGTCCTGCACGGAACGGCGAACGTTGTCCCAGGCGTCACGAATGCCGTTGACCTCGTTGACGAATGCCCGAGCGTTGGGGCTGAGGTTCGCTAGCGCGTCATTGAGCTTGGCTCCCGCGGCTGCACCGGATTCAGCTGCGTCCGCGTAGGCGTCAGAGACCGCCTGCTGCGCGTCTATGATGGCCTGGGTGGCATCCGCCACTGCTCTCGCGGAGTCTACCTGTGTCTGCCGAACGTTGTCCTGCGCATCCGCAAGAGCTTGTTGCGCCGCAACGACTTGTTCGATGGAGCTGCGTACTGCGTCCTGAGCACTAACTACCTGGCTGGACCCCTCCACTCCGGCTGCTGCCGCAGCCTCCTGATCGACGGTTAGGCGGGACTGCTCTTTCCGCTGTTGTTCGAGGGCGAACGTAGCCTTGTCAACGTTCAGAGTGGCCTTTGCGATGTCGCTCGCGTTGGCGGTCGGATCTGCTTTCGTCTTGGCGAGCTCGGCCTGTGCGTCCTGGAGATCCAGAACTGCCTGGCGCTCATCCAGCGCCCCACCGACCAGCGCGTCTCGCATGTCCTCGAGGTCGCGGGTGGCCTGCTGGCGAGCCTTGTTGAGCTCCCCCTGTGCGCGCACCGCGTCCCGCTGCGCGTTGACGATGTCCTTCTGTGCGTCAACGACCTGCCGGGCCGCCTGAACAGCAGCTCGGGTGGCGTCTTCCTGAACCCGGCGCAGGTTCTCCTCTGCGTCGGTGAGACTGCGCTTGGCTTGCTCGATGCTGCGGGCCGCAGCTCGTATCGAGTTGGCGCTCGAAGCGGCCCCACCACCGGCCGCCTTAGCTTGCGCGTTGGCAGCTTTGAACGCGTCACCCACGCCACTTAGCCCAGTAACCACGGTCCCGGCCACAGCGCCCAAGCTGGCCAGGCCCCCGGCGGCAACACCAGCCAGCCCAGCAAGGCTAGCCAGCGCCACGCCCAGACCGGCGATGTGCGGCGTGGCAATCGCCACACCAGCGATCATGAACTTCAACCGGCCGCTGAAGGTGTTGATCCCCTTGACCGCCTGGCTGGAGTTGGAGTTGATCGAGCGGAGCTGGCTCAGTAGGTGGTCCAGGCGCCCAGCGTCGCCGGGGTCAACCGCACTGCGTGGCTTCGGAATGCGGTTGAGCCGCTCGCGGGCTGCACCGAGCGCCCGGGTGGAGTTCTCCAGCTTCTCCGTACTGTTCACAGTGGACTGCTGGGCAGAGCGAACTGACTGCTCCAGCCGAGAGATCTCGCTCGTGCTTGCCCCGCTCCGCTCACGCGCTTCGCGCAGCCGCGACTCCGCGGCTGCCAGCTTGTCCCGGGCAGTCACCGCCGCAGTGCTGGCCTCGCTGACATCCCGCTCGAGGCTCTTAACCGCTGCGGCCAACTGCTGGTACGGCAGCTCGTCTACATTGAACGAACTGGCCGCCTTGCGGGCAGAGGCTCCCAGCTCCTCGAAGTTGCGGTCCGAGGAGCTGGTGGCCTTGTCAATCTTGGTGCTGCTGATCGTCGCTTCGTCCCCGATGTCACGGACGTCTTTCTTGGCCTCGGTGGCACCCGACTTCTCGTAATCAATCTTGATCTTTCCGTGAGCGGTGCCAAGATTGTAGTCGGCCATGCCCCTATCCCTTCATCGGGTCCCTGAACTTGCGCTCGATCTTCTCGTTGAACCAACGCTCGAATACTTCGCGGCGAATGCGATCCTTCTGCATTTGCGTGAGCGGCTTCTTGGATTTCCGGTCCGGGGGATGAAGAGCCTTCTCCAGATCGTCTTCGATGCCCTGCCCGAGGAACATAACGCCACGATCCAGATAGTAGCTAGCTAGCGGATCCGCTTCCCTTAGCCCGAGAACGTCGCTGGGCAGGCTTCCGTACGCCTGGCTCAGATGCCACAGCTGCCACAAGTTCCTCGGATCGTTCGCGAAATCGTTCGGCGACGTTCACCCCCTCCATCACCTTGGAGAAGATGGCCATCTTGTCCTGGAAGTCGACCGTGTCGGTGTAGATCTCGCCGTCCTGGCGGTCCTCATCCTTGGCGGGCGGCAGCGTCAGCTTCGGCGCCACTACCGCGAAGAGCATGACGCTCTCCATGACCTCCTGGAAGTCCTTGAGCTTCTTGGGGTCATTGATGAGCTCCGCGGCAGCCATCTCCTTGGCCGCAGCGAGCTCACTGGCGTCGCCCTTCTCCCGCGCGGCACGCTGCGCCTTGATTCGGTCGACGTTGCTCATCTTCGCGTTCGCGACGTGCTTGTTCATGACCACGCTGGTCACGAAGTCCAGCTTGTCCAGCAACTCGGCCGCGAGGAGGTCGAACGGATCGATCTTGCGAAGCAGACACTTCTGCCCGCTGGGGCAGGTGAAGTCGTACTCCTTCGGCTTGCCCCACGCGGTGGCCTGGTAGTCGTTCTGGGAAGGCATCTTCGTGCTCCTAGTTTCCCGTTGCGGTTGTGGGTTAGGCGGTGGTCTTGCTGACCGGTGCGGTCCACGAGCTCAGGCCGTTGCTGGCCGAACCCGCGCGAACGCGGAACTGGTAGGCCGTGGCGGTCACCAGGCCGGTCACGGTCGCACCGGTTGTGGTGCGGCTCGTGAGGTTGACGTCGTTGACCGTGGCCCAGTCGCCGAAGGCCGTGCGCACCTGAACCTCGTAGCCGTTGGCCAGCGGCGAACCGTTGGCGGCGGCCGTCCAGGTGAGCGGAACCGTGGTGCTGGTGGCCGTACCCGCGGCCAGGCTGGTCGGGGGCGCCTGCAACGTCGGCAGGGGGTCGCCCGCCTGGTTGATGGGCGTGGCGGTCTCGTTGTACACCAACGTGTACAGGAGATCGTTCGCGTCGTCCAGCAGCGGGAGCCCCTGGCCGGACGCGTTGGTGATGAAGAACTCACCGTCGGCGAACTCGCCCTCGATGGACTCGTTGCAGCGGCAGCGGTAGATGATGGCGTGCACGTCACCACCGCTGTCGGACATGATCTGCCCCTCGATCTTGAAGTAGCCCCGGCTGTCGCTGGACCGCTTGTCCAGCCGCCACGAGCGGTTCGGCGCGATGCCCGACTGCGTCACTTCTCCGCCGGTCATCACCTCCCATACCCGCATCTTGTAGCCGCCAGCCTCGAGCTCCCATTCGACCGTGGCGCCGGAACCGCGAATGGCGACCACCCGGTCGTCACCGCGCAGCTCCTGGAACTCCTCCTCCTCGGAGAAGCTCAGGGTCTGCATGTTCGGCAGGTCGATGACCTCGGTGCTGAGCGTCGTGCCGCCCGCGTCGCTGTACGGCGTGATCTTCAGATCCCGCATGCCGTACGGCAGTGCTGTTGGTGCTGTCACGATCCCTCCCTTTTCAGTTCGATGTCTCTGTATTCTTTTGTGTCGAGCAGTTTTCCGGTGTCGACATCAAACCAATGCACGACGACAACACCGCTCCGCTTGCCGCAATAGCGACTGTGGCACCGATACTCCATCACGCCCGGCCGGACCATGACTCCATGAACCCGGCTAGCGCAACGGAACTCGTATGCCTCATGCATCACGGCACCCGGAAGTCCGGGTCCTGGCGTAGCACGTTCAGCGCCTGCGCGGTGAACGCGTCCTTCGGGACGCGACGGTTGTTGGCGCGGTTCCACGTGACCCCCGGCTGATCCTGGACCCCGGCGGCCCGCCACTCGTCCACGGTGATCTCACGCTTGCTGAACTCACCGTGGAAGCCAACGAAGTTCTTGTCGAGGTCCGCCTCCTCCTCGGCGAGCTCCTTGTCCGCTTCCGTCGACTTCAGCTCCTCCTCCTGCCCCTTGTCCAGCGGCTCCGGCGGGGTGCCGTCGTTGACGCCTGGCTGCACCTGCTCGCCACCCGCACGAACGCCCGGCTGGTCCAGCATCTCCGCGCCCTGCTGGCTGCCCGGCACGACACCGGAACCGGTGGGCTGCGCGTCAGGCGCGGGAGGGGGGTTCTTCTTTCCGACCATTGCCATTCCTTTCACGGCGTGACCATGCTGTGTGCGGCCACTCGAAATGTGGAGTTCTTCGTGATGGTGTTGTACGCCTCGTCAACTAGGTCGCCGCTGGTGTCCACGTAGCTACCAGCGGTCAGTACCCAGCCGTCATCTCCGGGGTATTGTTCCGCGTTGACCACCAGGGTCTTGATGCGATCAAGCGCGTTGTCGATGCTGGCGTAGTCCGTGGTCACCTTGCGGGGCAGGTGAACCCAGAAGCTGACGATGTCCACTCCGAACGTGGTGAAGGCTTTCTCCGATAGCTCATGTCTGATCACAATGAACGGTTCATCTGTGTCAGGGCTGTCTGCGGAGTTAGCCGCGTAGATGCGATCCGCGATGAACCCGAGCCCCAACATCTCGGAGTCGGTGTAGAGAAGCCGACGCAACGCGCCTCGTGCGGTCATCGCCCCTTCTCCATCCTGGCAAACAACTTGCCGAGCAGGTCCATCGTTTCCTTGTTGGCCTTCAGGAAGGCGGGCCGCACGATGGCGAACCGACCACTCTGCATGACCTCCAGCCAGATGCCGTAGCTGACGCTGTGGGCCAGCACCAGCAGCCAGCTATCCTCGGAGAGCTTGTCCACCGTGGCGTGCAGGCCGTTGCGCGCGTTGCCCGTGCGGTCGGTCCAGCTGGCGTTCGTGCGCATCCACGTCTCGCTGCGAGCTGCCTGATACCGCAACGTTCGATCAATGGCGTTGCGGGCCCGCCTGTCGAAGTTCCTCAGGTTGTAGTTCATCTCGTCCAGCTCGATGGTGAATGCCTTAGCCATGGCTAGGCCTCCGACCGTAGCTCATCACGAGCCCCTTCCGCTCGTAGCCGTTGTACGGCACCAGCGAATCAATGACCCACTTCTGCCCCAGGTCATCCTCCCACAGATCGTTTTCCGCCATGAGCGAATTCCACTCGCCGAGCAGCGTGAAGTCGTACTTGCGCTGCACTCCGCCGCCAGTCCCCGAGGTAACTGGCCTTTCGGAATAGCTGAAGGGGATCAGCCGGAAGGTCTGCACTTCCCGCGGCGCCCCCGGCTGGCGCGTAGTTGCTCCCGAAGGCGTGCGCGCGTCCGTGTGCGGCGTAAGGATGATCTGCGTTGGCGCACTCATGATGAAGTAGTGCGTGAGCCTGCGGTTCTGCCGAATCGACTCGGTGATGTCAATGAGAGTCTCATCGGCCGGGGGCGGTACGACAATGGCCATGATTATCCCCTCACCATGAATCGACGGCATTTGTGCACAGTTGTGCTTTGCGCATTCAACTTTACACCAGCCATCTTCCCGGACAGGAAAGTTGACATATCTCCGGAGCTCAGTTGATGGCTGTAGTAGCCCTGTCCGTAGTTGGCGCTGTTGGGCGTGATGTACCCATCGTTCACATAGCACCAAATGCCGTTGCCTCGAGCCACCACTTTGTACCGGTGGTAGGCTCCGAAGTTCATCGCGCCATCCACGACGAACAGCACCGTGCTCACACCACCGACCACTTTGTACAGTCGCCACTTCGTGCCCTGCGTCTCCGGTCCGAAGTGCAGGTAGTTGTTCGCATCGATCATTCTGAACACAACAGAGAAGCCCGCTTCGGGACCGGAGGTGTACAGGTCCGCTTCCACGGTCATGTCGTTGGTGCCGAAGTACACCCGCGGGAAGTCTGGGGTGTTGTCGTTGCTGGCGCTCAACAGCTCGCCGTCAGTGACGACCACGGCCCCCGCCTGTACCACCCACGGCGCAGCCAACGCGCCGTTGATCTGACGGAAGGTGGTGACGAACGTGGAGTCCATCTCATCGACGATGGAGAGCTGGTCGTCCAGGAAGGCGTCGCCCAGCGGGGAAGTGCCTGCCCCCTCGTTCATCCAGCCGATCTGGATCTGCGAAGAGCTCGAGCTGTACTCGACGCCCAGCGCGCAGATCGTACCGCCCACAATGGGCAGTGGGTGCGCGTACGTCATGCCCAGAGTTCCGCTCGCCTGCGGCATCCCTACGGGCATCGGCGCGGCCCATGCGGTGCTACCCGCACCGCCCTTGCGGTACCGCATGAAGGCTTGCTTGTTCGTGAGATCCCGGGCCGTCACGATCATGCTGTTGCTGGGGAGCCAGGCTGCGGCGGGGCGGCCGGTGGCGTTGCCGAAGATCTGCACTGGCGAAGACCACGTCGCGCCGCTGTCGGTAGAAGTGCTCAGGCCAATAGCCGAAGCCGTGCCATAGCGGTAGAAGCAGTAGAGAGTAGTGCCTCCCGCGGAGATGATCCACGGCTCCTGGTAGTCGCGCCCGGCTGTCTGGCCGTCGGCCATGAGCGTGCGGGTCCAGCTGACCCCAGCGTTCGTGGACTTGGCGCTCCAGCAGGAGTCCCAGGTCTGGCTTGCGTCCTTCCCGTAATAACTGGTGATCAGGTCGCCGTTCGGCAGGCGGATCACCGGGCCGCTGATGGCTGCGTAGGGCTGGGAGGGGTCGATCCTTCGCTCCGTGCCCCACGTCGCCCCGTTGTCGGAGGACGGCCGGTAGAAGGCGCCAGCCGCGGAGAGCCCGCTCGTCGCCTTGAAGTAGGTGATGTGCGTGACGCCGTTGCTGACACTGATGACCGGGTCCCGCAGGTCGGTGCCGGCCGCACCCGTGAGCGCAGTGCTGGCCGCAGCCCAGGTGCGCCCGTTGTCCGTGCTGGTGCTGGTCTTGATGACGCCGTCCGTACCTGTGTGCGCAACGCCCTCCCGCCACATGAGACGCAGCGACCTGTCCGTGAACTGCGCGATGGAGGGGAAAGCGGCATAGCCAGCGTCCACACCGATCGGCCGGAACCCCGCAGCGCGCACGGCGCCCGGGATACCGTCTGGTGCCAGGAAAGGCGTGGAGAGGGGCTGTCGCCGCATGTCACACCACCTTGCTGACCACGATGGTGAACTCCGCGGCGGAGATCGCGATGTCCGGACGCACGTTGATCTGATTCGTGGTGTCGCGGGTGATGTAGACGTCCACCTCGTCGTACGGGCTGGCCGTGCGGTACACCTGTGCGATGACCGCCTTGCTACCCAGGTTGTGGTTCACAGCCCAGGCGCCACCGCCGCTCGTGGCGGGGCATGTCTCCGTGTAGCCCGTGTCGTTGTCACTGGCGGCTGCCGGGTTGAGGAAGACGAACGTACCGGTCGTAGTACCGAGGGTGAACGTGTCGTTGCTGAGGATGGCGAGCTGGTCGTTGTAGGTGCCTTGCTGCACAACCCACATCGACCCCGGCACAGCCTCACCGGCTACGTCGAAGTTGGTCGGGCGCGTCATCGCCGCCCCGGCAGAAGCCCAGACGTACGGACCGTTCTGGCTGCCGGTCGTCTGCGCGGTCAACAGGAACACGTCGCCAGCCGTGGGCGTCACACCGTCTATGGTGGACGGGGCGGAGGCCACGTTGATGTTGGTGTTGGCCACGGCACGCACCGCGCCCTTGAACACCAGTCCCGCAGCCTGTGCGCCGAGCTGGGCCAAGACCCAGCCCTGGGTGGCCGCGTGTTGCGCACTGGACGGGTCAGCCACGTTGGTGAGCTGCTGGCTGCCCATGCTGACGGCCGCAGTGGGCGCGGCCATCTGGTCCAGGCGGTTCAACCGCACCGCCGTGTTGAAGTCGGAGATCGTGGCGGCCAGCTGCGTACCCGTGTGGTTGGCGCGGCTGACAGCGTTCGCCCGGGCGGTCTCCACGTCCGCCGTGCTGGCCGCATCGGTGGTGTTGGTCGTGCCGGCGCCCAGGTTCGTGATCTTCTGGCCGTTCATGTCCTTCTGCGAGAGGGACTTCGTTGCCGCCATGCTGTTCTTCTCCCTACATCATCAAGGCGCGGCCGGCAGTCGGCACGTCCATGGAAATTAGTAGCTGATTGACGCTCATGTGCTGCACCGCAAACTCGTCAAACGCCTGGCTGTAATCCAGCGAGAAGAGACTGACTGCCGCGGGGCGAGCTCCCAGGTTGTGATTCACGGTCCACACAGCCTGCGCAACTACCTGAACGTGTTCGTACCTTGCCGGTCCGGCGCCCCCACCATCAGTGCCCTCCCCGATCACTTTCGCGAGAAAACCTTGGCTGGCACCAACAATTCGAACGTTGTAGAAGCCTGGCTCCGCATAGAACTGGAGGTTACCCAGAGAGTCCGTCGCAGTCGGGTTGGCCACCACGTCCGACCGCTGCGGATCGGTGTACAACACGGCGAGCTCGTTCGTGATGGCGTCTCTGATCTCTACCGGCACGGAGCGGGCCGGATCCCCGTTGGTGGAATAGAGAAGTGCTTCTGGTCCCCAGTAGCCAGCAAGCTCAGCCATCAGGCACTCCTAGTTGCCCGTACGATCTTCGTGGACTGCGGCGCAGGCGTGGCGGCAACTTCTCCGCCGTCCATGTCCCCGTACAGCTTGGCCATGGTGATCGCGTGTTCGAACATCTGCTGCAGATCCCGGCTGGAGCCAGACTCGCTGATGCGCACCAGCTCCACATACCGAGCCGCCTTGATCCCCCACCCCGCGTTCGCCGCCTTGTTCAGATTGTACGTTCCGTCTTGGTTGAGATTGCCGCTGGCCAGCAGCTCCAGTGCGGTGTCGTTCCAGCCCTCCGCGTCGTCCAGCTCATCGATCATCTTGCGCAGTTGAGCCAACTGATCAGCCGTGAGCGCCATCGAGCTTTCTCCTTATGTAGACCGAGAGGGCGTCAGCCCCGCACACCCACGCTGACGCCCTCTCGGAGCTCACCTACTCGTCGATGTCCGCCTGCGCAGCGTCGTCGTCGACGAGCTTCTTCACGAGGTCCGGCTTGCGGTCGTCGTTGGTGTAGCTGACTTCCGCTGCCGCATCCGCGTCCGGGTCCTCGCCCGCCATGTACTCGGCGCGACGCTTGTCGAGCTCCTCCTTGAGCTGCGGGACGGTCATGCCGTTGTACCGCTGCTCCTCCGAGGACTGGCTGGCGGGCTGCTGCGGCGCCTGCTGGCCACCGCCGCTCACTGGCTCGCCCTGATCCTCCTCGCCACTGCTCTCAACGGAAACGCCCAGCTGCTCGGCGATCCGCTCGAAGCCGTCCGTGACGATCCTGCTCCGCGGCGTCTGCGCGCGCAGGCTGCGGGCCGAGGGGAGGCGGGGCTCGTCGATGCCCTGGTTGTCCGCGTAGGTGCGGATGTCGTCCCAGCGGTTGCGGTCGACCAGGTAGCGCAGGTCGTC
>Ga0070685_10000058_pt1 | contig 64666 bp, 69 predicted proteins | sample KBSS13LmetaG_FD_65651 | JGI IMG/M metagenome (GOLD analysis project Ga0070685, IMG submission 65651) | Switchgrass rhizosphere microbial communities from Kellogg Biological Station, Michigan, USA - KBS S1-3L metaG | ecosystem: Host-associated > Plants > Roots > Rhizosphere ...
CACCAAGGGCAAGGTCGTGATCGCGACCGTCTTCGGCGACGTCCACGACATCGGCAAGTCGCTCGTCAACACGATCCTCACCAACAACGGCTACACCGTGATCGACCTCGGCAAGCAGGTGCCGGTCGACGCGATCATCGAGGCCGCGGTCGAGAACGAGGCCGACGCGATCGGCCTCTCCGCCCTGCTCGTCTCGACCTCCAAGCAGATGCCGACCTGCATCGCCGAGCTGCACCAGCGCGGGCTCGAGTTCCCGGTCCTGATCGGCGGCGCCGCGATCAACCGCGATTTCGGCCGCCGCACGCTCTACCCCAAGGGGAAGGAATCCGACGAGGTCTACGAGCCCGGCGTCTTCTACTGCAAGGACGCCTTCCAGGGGCTCGACACGATGGACGCGCTGGTCGACGCCGACGCTCGGGCCGCCCTGGTCGAGCGAATCCAGGCCGAGGCGAAGCAGCTGCGCGAGAAGCCGGTTGTGATCGACGACGCGCCGCCGACCACCGACGCCAGCGTCCGTTCGGGCGCTCGCACCGACGTGGCGATCCCGCAGCCGCCCTACTGGGGCGTGCGCGAGGTCCCCATCGACCTCGGCGACGTCTTCCCCTACCTCGACCGCCACGTCCTCTTCAAGCTGCACTGGGGCGGTCGCGGCGTCAAGGGCGAGGCCTGGCGGCAGCTGGTCGAGGGCACGGCGGAGGAGGAGGGGTTCGCGCCGCGGCTGGAGCGGATGTGGCGCGAACAGAACTACCTGCACCCCCGGGCGCGGCTCGGCTACTTCCCGGTCAACGCCGACGGCAACGAGCTGGTCGTCTTCGATCCCGAGAACCCCGAGCGCGAGCTCGAGCGGCTGGTCTTCCCGCGCCAGCCCCGCCACGACCGCATCTGCCTCGCCGACTTCTACCGACCGCTCGACTCCGGTGAACGCGACGTCGTCGCCTTGCAGGGCGTGACGGTCGGCCCCGAGGTGACCGAGCTGATCGAGCGCCTGGAGAGCGAAGGCGGGTTCGCCGAGCAGCTCTACGTGCACGGGCTTGGAGTGCAGGCGGCCGAGGGCCTGGCCGAGTGGCTGCACTCCGAGATCCGGCGGCAGTTGGAGATCGAGCTCGACCAGGGCCGCCGCTACTCCTGGGGCTACCCCGCCTGTCCGGACCAGTCCGAGCACGAGAAAGTCTGGCGCCTGCTCGAGCTCGAAGAGATCGGGATGACGCTCTCCGGCGGCTACGCGGTGACGCCCGAGCAGTCGACGGTGGCGATCGTCGCCCACCATCCCCAGGCCGTCTATTTCGGGATGAAGTCGGGTTTCATCCCCGAGGACAAGGCTCCCGACGAGTTGATCGCCGGAACCGCCCGCGGAGGCGAGGTCCCGCCTGAGTCAGAGCCGGCGGCGGACGAGGGCGAGGGCTCCGAAGAGACCCCCGCCTCCGAGCTCAGCCGCTGAAGCGCTCCGGCATCTCGGCCGGGTGGAGCGCCGGCCGCTGCCAGTTGCGGCCTTCGTAGGCCTCCTCGAAGCCGGCCCGCTGCAGGTTGCCGGTGACCGCCGACCAGGAGGCGAGATCGCATTCGCCGACCTCGACGAACACGGTGTGGCATCCCGCCCGGTGAGCATCCAGCAGGCGCTGGTGCAGAAGCGCGGAGTTGCAGCCGCGCCCGCGAGCGTGCGCCAGCGTCTGCCCCGCCCCAAGCTGGGCGACGCCGTCGGCGATCAGCATCGAGCCGGTCGCAACCGGGATCTCCCCCGGGCCGAGCGCCGCGGTGTAGCAATGCCATCCGTCCCGCTGTGGGAGCGAGAAGAACAGCGTCCCCGCCACAAGCGGCATCTCCAGGGCTTCTGCGGCGATCGTGCTCAGGCCTTCGCCTTCGGCTTCGTCTTCGCCGAGCCGGTAGATGACGATGCTGGGGTCGACATAGAAGTCCGGCGGTGAGCCGTCGCGGACCAGCTTCACCCAGCCCGTCCCCTGCTCGTAGCCGCGCTCGTCCAGCCACGCCTCCGCCTCCGCCGCACCAGGGCGGCCGGCGGCAACCGGGATCCGGTAGTCGACTTCGCGAGCCCGCATCCATTCGACCGCCGCGGCCAGGTGGCCGTCGGCGACGGCATCGGGCTCCGCGGCGCCCTGGATCTGCTGCAGCAGGTGAATTTCGGGCAGGTCACCGAAGGCGGTGGCCTGCACCGGCCCGAACCTCTCCACTTCGACTCCTGATTCGGAAACTGCTTCCGGAACTACCGAGTCCCACATGTCGCGCCGGAAGCGCTGCGCGACCCTCTCCAAAACTGCCGAGTCGTATCTCACGGCTCCCCTTCCCAAGTTCGCGTGAGTGCTTATGGCCGATTGCTCGACTCTATGCACACCACTGTGGATTCGTCAAGGAACCTTGTCGATCCGGCTATGAATGTCACGCCGCTCGTCGCCTGAGGGACTAGAAGGCGGGCCGGCGGCTCGATTTGGATGGAACCGGCGCCGGCCGCGCGCCTCCCGGTCGGCAGTGCCTGGCCTGGGATCGGTGGCGGGCACGCCTCCGCGCAATCCTAAATCAATACGCGGAAGTTTTTGAGGCTTTTGCCGCTGCGGCTAGACGACGCCGCTGCGTTTTGCGCTGTTTGAGCGCCCCTGCGGATGCGGCTCGAGCCGAACCGGCGCGGTCGAGAGCGCCTGCACCCGCAAGTCGCTCCAGGTGAGACCCTCGCGAACGAGCGCCGGCAGCCCCAGAGCTACCGCGGTGGCGATCTCGACCGCCTGCAGGATCACGCCGTAGGCGAGAGCGTCGGCGGTGCTGACCCCGAAGCCGGTGTGCAGAACGCTGATCACGGCCAGCTGGAAGACGCCGATGTTGGACGGAGTCGCCGGAACCACAGCCGTGACGTTGACCGCGAAGAGGACCGCGGCGGCGGCGCCGATCCCGGCCTGCCCGTCAAGGCCGAGCGCGTAGAGCAACGCCCAGCAGGCGCCGAGCTGGATCGCCCAGGCTCCCAGCTGCGCCGCGGCGGCGGCGGTTCCGTGCCGCGGGTCCCGGAAGACCGTCAGCCCGGCGCGGACCTGGATTAGCGCCCGGTGGATCGCACCCCCCAGGCGGGCGATCCGGCCGTTGCCGTTGCGGCGCATCAGCAGCGGCGCGAAGAGGACGATGAGCAGGACGATCAGCGGCACCAGGCTGAAGGCGAAGATCTGCTTCGTACCGGAGTGGAAGAGCGGCGTGGTCGAAACGATGATCACCCCAAGCAGGACGAGGGCGACCAGGTTCAGCAGCGTCTGCGAGACCAGGGTCCCGAGCAGGACCGGGAACGTTTCCCGCATCCGGCCGCTGCGCCGCGCCAAGGTGAGCGCGCGCGCCGGCTCGCCGAGGCGCGCCGGCAGGGTCGCCGACATCAGCACCCCGATCATCGTCGCCGAGGTGACGTCGCGGCGCCGGATCGGCCGGTTCGGCAACGCCGCCCGGGCGATCCAGTACCAGGAGGCGGCGCGGAAGAAGAGCGAGCTCGCCATCAGGGCGCAGGCGATCAGGACCCAGGTGAGGTCGGAGCGGACGATGCTTTCGACGACCTTGTCGACGCCGATCTTGCGGGCGGCGAGGAGCGTCAGGCCGACCCCCAGCAGGCCGGCGACGCCGAGCCCGATCCGCCGGGCGACGGCGCGGCCCCGCTTGCCCGCCTGCGCCGGTGCGGGGTCGAGCGAAGGCAAGCGCTCCGCCGGGCGCTTCGGGTTCCCGTCGGCGGGCCGAATCCCCGCCCAGTGGGCGAACCGTTCGCCCGCGCTCGCCGGCTTCGGCACCTCGATCGCGCGCTCGTAGACCTCCGTCACCTGGTCGGCTACCCGGGGCCAGGCGTAGCGCCCGGCGCTGCGGCGAGCCGCCCGGCCCATCTCGCGCAGCCGCTCGGGCTCGTGGTGGACCCGCTGCAGCTCCTCGGCGAGACGCTGTGGGTCGCCCGGGGGAACCAGCAGCCCGTCGCGGCCGTCGCTGACGACGTCGCTGTAGCCGGCGATGGCAGAGGCGATGACCGGCGTGCCCGCCGCGAAAGCCTCGGTGAGGACCATTCCGAAGCTCTCGCCCGAGAGCGATGGGGCGCAGAGCACGTCGGCCTGGTGCAGCGCCTCCCACAGGCTCGGCCCCGAGACCCGGCCGCGGATGTCCATGAAGCGGAGGAGCTCGGGATCGGCGACGTAGCGGAGCACGTCCTCGCGCTCGGCCCCGATCACGGTCAGCCGGCTCGGCACGTGCTCGACCAGGGCGTTGAAGGCGGTGAGGAGGATCGGCAGGCCCTTGCGCTCCTCGGGCCGGCCGACGAAGAGGATCCGCAGCTCCTCGGAGGGCGGCACCGGGTCGGTTGGCGCCGCCTCGACGTCGACGCCGTTGGGGATGATCGTGTACTCGCCGCCGAACCAGCGGCGGCCGGTCCAGGCCGCGGCCTCGGAGACCGCGATCCGGGCCGAGAGGCGGTTGAAAAGGCGGCGGGCGCCGACCGCGTTGGCGATGTAGTTCGGCAGCGGCTTGGTCGCGTAGGCGTGGAAGGTGCCGACGACGGGGTCGTGGGCGCCGAGGGTCGCGTTCCAGCCGACCAGCGGCACCAAGGGCTCGTGGACGTGGATGACGTCGAAGTCGCCGGCGCGGACGGCCCGGCGCGGGGCGACGACGCCGCCGGCCGGGAAGGGCGCGAGGTTGGAGACCGAGCCGTTGGCCCCGAACCCGGCGGTGCGGCCGAGCGGGATCAGGTATTCGGGCAGCTCGAGCCGTTCCGCCTGGGCTCGGTGGAGGACGCGGCTGATCCGCCCAGGGGGGTCGACGGGAGCGAGGACGCGGACATCGTGGCCACGCCCCAGGAACTCCTCGGCGAGAGCCTCAACGTGCCGGTTCACGCCTCCCTGGTAGGACCAGGAATATGGCGAGACGAGACCTATGCGCACGGGTGATCAAGAGTAGATCATCGGTCGGCAGGGGCCGAATCGCTTTCGGCCCAGGCGAAGCCGGTGAAGACGAGCAGGTAGGCGGCGCCGATCTCTAGCAGGAGCGCGCCTGAGTCGTTGGCGAGGGTGCCGATAACGGTGGCGGCGAGGGCGCCGATCAGGCCGGCCCGCATCGCCGGCACGCCGGCCACCCAACGCCGCAGGCGGTCCCGTCGCACATAGGCAAGAGCAGCGGCAACGGCGACCACTGGCAGGAAGGCGAGCAGGACCGGCCGGGCAAAGCTGTGCGCTGAGAGCTGGAGGCGGCGCTGGGCGACGTCGGCGAGATCGCCGAGGCCGCCGGCGTCGAGGACCGAGCGGGTCAGGTGGGCGTTGGCGCCGCTGAGCAGGTCGATCAGCGCCAGCAGGGCAAGGACCGCGAGCGGCGCGGCAACGATCGCGAGCAGGGAGGTGCGCCTGCCGCGCCCGAGGATCGCCACCGCCGCGGCTACCGCCCCGACCGGGAAGACGATCGCTGCGCCGACGTCGGCGCCGAAGCGGCCGGCGGCGAAGATCACGGCGGCGACCAGGCCGAAGAAGACGAACGTCGTCGCGGCCTTGGCTCGGGTCGCCCGTGCCGCAAACCCGGCCAGGGCCGCTCCCGTCCCGGCCACCACGAGGACTGCCAGCAGCGCCTCGAGCTCGTTGCCGATCCCGTAGAAGCGAACCCCCAGGCCAGGGTTAGGCCCCAGCAGGGAGAGCGAGGTCAAAGGCGAGCCGGCGATCACGTCGGCGGCGTAGGCGACCACCGTCAGAGCGGACGCGACCGCCAGCGCCCGGTAGCCGCGCAACGACAGGAGCGTGAGTACCGCCAGCAACGGCGAAAGGAACAGCACCAGCAGCCGTTCAGCGGTCTCCCCCGGTTCCAGCGCCGCGCCCAGCAGAAGGACCAGAGGGAGGTAGACGATCGAGAGCCCGGCGATCCGCACCGCCGGCCGTGCCAGGCGGCCACGACCAAGGAGCGCTACCAGCGCCAGGGCCACCAACCAGATGACGACGTTCAGCGCGATCACGGGCCCCCGCCGCGAGGAGATCACGTCCATCCGCGCGACCAGCGATTCGATCGCCGCCGGATCGATCGACCCCTCCGCGCGGATCGGCTGTCCCGACATCGCACTCGGCGTCGGAATCCCGAAATGCCGCAGGATCGTCGGCGCGACGTCGGTCGAGAGCACGTACCCGTCCGTGCGGGTGCTGTCCGAGGTGAGGTTGCCCTGGAAGCCGCCGCCGATGATGCCGATCGGAACCGGCTCGTCCGACTTCCCGGTCGGCCAGGTGATCGCGATCAAGAGCTTGTAGCTGCGCCGCGGCGGCAAGCGGCCGATGGAGGCCCGGGCGATTTCCAAGAAGCGGGAACGCGCGTTGTTTTCCCTCAGCGTCGCCTTCAGGAGGCCGGGCACGATGTCGGCCGGCGCGGATTCGGCCCGTTCCACCACTTCCAGCAGCCGGCCCGCTCCCTGCCTGTGCTCCGGCAGGGGCCGGTCGTAGAGGGAGTCGAAGACCCGGTTCCCCTGGCCGACGTCGAGGTAGGTCTGCAAGGGCGGCACGGTCCCGAGCCCGGCGCTCATCACCCCGGGCGAGAAGCCGGCTTCCGCCAGCTGCTCGACCGTCGTGTCGCTCGGCAGCCAGGCCAGGATCACCTTCTGCGGCGGGGCGGCGGCATGGGCGGGCCCCGCGGTCAGCCCCATGAGGAGCAGCGCTATCGTGGCTCCCATGGCCGACCGCACGTTTGCCAAGTTCAGCTTCTTCAAGATCGATCCAGCCTGGCGCCGTCGGGACCCGGAGCTCCGGGCGGCGGACAAGCAGGAATTCCTCGCCGCCTGTGAGGACTTCGCCGTCGACCGCTCGCTGCGCGCCTACTCAACCATAGGAACGCGGGGTGACGTCGACCTGGTGCTGCTGACGCAGAGCCCGAACCTGGACGACATCCACACCTTCCACGTCGTCCTCGGGCAGAGCGGGCTGGCGAAATGGACGACCACCCCGCACTCGTTCCTCTCGATGACCAAACAGTCGCCCTACTCGGCCGAGGACGCCCGCCCGGAGATCTGCACCAGCGAACGCAAGTACCTCTTCCTCTACCCGATGGTCAAGCAGCGGCGCTGGTACGGGCTGCCGCCGGAGGAGCGCGGCCGGATCATGAAAAGCCACATCGAAGTCGGCCGCCGCTACCCGGAGATCACGATCAACACGACCTACTCCTACGGGATCGACGACCAGGAGTTCGTCGTCTGCTTCGAGGGCGACGACCCGGGTGAATTCCTCAACCTCGTCAACGAGCTGCGGCCGACCGAGTCGAGCGAGTACACCGAGCGCGAGACGCCGATCTTCACCTGCGTCGCGATGTCGGTCGCAAAGGCACTCGATGCCCTCGACGGGACCCCCAGCGCGGTCGGTGCCGGCGCCCCGACGCTCGGCTGAGCTTCGTCTTTCCCTATTCTTTCGCGCTCCCATGAGCAAGGTCGGAACTGAAGAGACCCCCCTGCGCGTCGCCATCGTCGGTGCCGGCCCCAGCGGCTTCTACGCCGCCGAGCACATCCTCAAGGACGGCGACCTGCACGCCCAGGTCGACCTCTTCGACCGCCTCCCCAGCCCCTTCGGGCTGGTCCGCGGCGGCGTCGCCCCGGACCACCCGAAGATCAAGTCGGTGATCCGGGTCTACGAGAAAACCGCCGCCCGCGAGGGCTTCCGCTTCTTCGGCAACGTCAAGATCGGCCACGACATCGAGGTCGAAGAGCTCGAGCGGCTCTACCACGCGATCGTCTTCACGGTCGGCTGCGAGACCGACCGCCAGCTCGGCATCCCCGGGGAGGACCTGCCCGGCAGCCACGCCGCCACCGCCTTCGTCGGCTGGTACAACGCCCACCCCGACTACGCCGACCGCGAGTTCGACCTCTCCTGCGAGCGGGCCGTCGTGATCGGCAACGGCAACGTGGCGATGGACGTCGCTCGGATGCTCGCCCTGACCGACCACGAGCTGCGCCAGACCGACACCGCCGACCACGCGATCGAGGCGCTGGACCGCAAGCAGATCCGCGAGATCGTCGTCCTCGGCCGCCGCGGTCCCGCCCAGGCCGCCTTCACCAACCCGGAGATCAAAGAGCTCGGGGAGATGGAGGACGCCGACGTCGTCGTCGACCCGCAGGAGATGGAGCTCGACCCGGCAAGCCAGGCCTTCCTCGAGTCCGACGAGGTCGACAAGACGACCCGGGTCAACGTCGAAACGCTTAAAGGTTTCTCCGAACGCGAGCCCGAGGGCAAGAAGCAGCGGATCGTCCTCCGCTTCCTCACCTCGCCGGTCGAGATCAAGGGCGACGGCAAGGTCGAATCGATCGTCGTCGGCCGCAACGAGCTGGTCGAGGAAGGCGGCGCTCTGCGCGCCAGGGACACCGGCGAGCGCGAAGAGCTCGAGTGCGGCCTCGTCCTGCGCTCGGTCGGCTACACGGGCGTCCCGATCGAGGGGGTCCCCTTCGATGAGAAGCGCGGCCTGATCCTCAACGAGGGCGGCCGCATCCTCGACTCCCACGACGCCGGGCACAAGACCGGCCACTACACCGCCGGCTGGATCAAGCGCGGCCCCTCCGGCGTGATCGGGACGAACAAGAAAGACGCCCTGGAGACCGTCCAGCACCTGCTGGCGGACGTCGAGGAGCAGAAGCTGCTGAGCCCGGAGAAACCGGACCCGAGCGCGGTCGAGGACCTGCTGCGCGAGCGCAACGTCCGCTACGTCAGCTTCGAGGACTGGCAGGCGATCGACCAGGCCGAGGTCGGCCGCGGCGAGCCGCACGGCCGCCCGCGGGTCAAGTTCGTCCGGGTCGAGGAGATGCTCGAGACCCTCGGCGAGCCCGCCGCCAGCTAGTGGCCGCCGACCTCGAGGAGCTGAAGGGGATGATCGAGGCGGCACTGCCCGGCGCCGCGGCCGAGGTCCGCGACGAAACCGGCACCGGCGACCACATCCGCGCCACCGTCGTCGCCCCCCAGTTCGAGGGCCTTTCCCGGATCGACCAGCACCGCCTGGTCAAGGCAGCGGTCAAGGAGCGCTTCGACGACGGCACCATCCACGCGCTGTCGGTCAAGACCAGCCTCCCGGGCTGATCGGGCCGAACTCACCGTCTCCCTACAATGCCCTCATGGCCGACCCAGAGCTGAAGAGCAAAGTAGAAGAGCTGATCGCCGCCAACCAGGTCCTGCTGTTCATGAAAGGGACCCCGGACATGCCGCGCTGCGGCTTCTCGATGCGCGTGGTCCAGGTGCTGGACCAGGTCGACGTCGACTACGGCGCGATCGACGTCCTCCCGGCGCTGCAGCCGCTGCGCGAAGTGACGGCCGAGATCTCCGACTGGCAGACCTTCCCCCAGCTCTACGTCAACGGCGAGCTGCTCGGCGGCTGCGACATCATCGAGGAGATGTTCGAGTCCGGCGAGCTCGCCGAGGCCCTCGGCGTCGAGCAGCCCGAGACCGCCCAGGTGCCGCAGGCCCAGCCGACCGCTCCTCAGCAGTCGCCGCCGCTCCAGATCGAATAGAAGCTCTTGCGGCCTGGCTAGACCGCGGCAGCCTGTTCGGCAGCGTCCTCTTTGACCTGGAAAGAGGAACCGCAGCCGCAGGCCGCAACCACATTCGGGTTGTTGACCTGGAAGCCGGCACCCTGGAGGCCTTCGATGTAGTCGACCTCGGAGCCGAAGACGAACTGCATGCTGACCTTGTCGACGACGACGGCGACGCCGTCGACCTCGAACACGTGGTCGTCGTCCTTCGCCTTGTCGAAGGCGAGGGCGTACTGGAAGCCCGAGCAGCCGCCGCCGCGTACGGCAACCCGCAGCGCCTGCTCCCCGCCATCCGGCTGAGAGCCGAGCAGCTCGCCGATCTTCTCGGCAGCTTTGTCGGTGAGGGTGATCGCGGCTTGTGGCGTATCGGTCACTTCACAAAGTGTAGCGGGCGACGCACGCGGCAGTGGGTCAGTTTGAAATAGCGCCCAACGCGGCCTGATGCCGCGCTAGGTTCCGCCCCGTCCAGACGAACTAGCGGCGGGGGCGCTGGTGGAACAGCCCCCCGCCAGGCACCGAAAGGCGGAACCTTCCGATGCAGAGCCAGCCTAAGGCAGCCACGGCTGCCGAAGACCTGAAAGAAGAACGGGCGATCTTCGTCCACCTATTGGAGACGTTCCCCCAGACCCTCCGGCTCTCGGACGTGGTCCGGGAGATGGGCGGCTCTGAGGACTTCTCCAAGCGCGACCCCATCGAAAGGGCGGTGCGGGAACTCATGCGGGGCGGGCTGCTGTTCCGCTGCTCAGGGGCGGTGCTGCCGACCCGGAGTGCCCTGCGCGCCTACGAGCTGCTTGTGGAGGCGACGTAGATGGGAGCGGCAGAGCGGTTCGGCCGCAATCTCTATGCGTTGCGGATGGAGGCCGGGCTGACGCAGGATCGGTTGGCGGCCGAGATCTTCATGGACCGAGCCTCCGTGTGCCGGCTGGAGCGAGGCAAGTGCTTCCCGCGCCTCGACACCGTCGTGAGGCGGGCGCGGGCCATTGACGTGCAGGTGCGCGACCTGCTCCGGGGGATCGAGTAGATGGCGAGGAAGCCGAAACACCACAACCGGAAGCACTGGCCGGCTCACCGCATCCCCCTCCAGCGCCCGGTCATGGCCTTGGCGCTGGAGGTCTATCCCCACTGGAGGACCATCCCCGAACTGGCCCGGGAGATCGGCCCGAGCGGAGCATTGACCCGGGCGGTAATCGATCTGGTCGGCCTCGGCCTGCTGGAAAGCTACGGCTCCGCCGTGCGCCCGACCAAAGCCATCGCCCACATGGAGCGCCTCAGCCTCCCGTAGGCTTTGACCTAATGGCAAAGCGGAGCAAGAAGCCTGCTGACCTGAACCGCCTCGCCGCCGCCATCGTTGGCGAAGCGACTGACGAGACGCCACCGAAGGCGGAGAGTCCCGAATCCCGCGCAGGCCGTGCCGGTGGGGAGAAGGGCGGGAAAGTTCGCGCGGAACGAATGACACCAGAGCAGCGCAGTGAGGCCGCTAGGCGGGCTGCTCGGGCTCGGTGGTCTCCTGAGCACTAGGGAGCATGTTGTCTAGCTGGCCCTGCATGAGGACGTAGGGCTGTAAGAGCGGATCACGGAATCGGTAGCGAAAGCGGTAGCTGGTGCCCAGTCGGTCCAGAATTCCGCCGCGCTGACCCTCGCCCGAAAAGTCGTTTAGGTGCTGCGCGAATGCTGGGAGGTCCCGAAACGTTCCGGTGATCCGCTCAAGCTCATCTCGAACATCGGTTCCGCCGAAAGTGCCTTTCTCGTCTCGCCTCGCCAAGGCGCAGGCGAGTAGGACCTGCTTGTAGAGCGTCTCGCGATTGCTGCTGGTTGCGCGGTGGTAGGTGTCGAGGATCGACTGCTGAACGCTCTCGATCGACTGGGTGACCGCAGCATCGAGGTCGGTGTTTCGGATGTGGGTGCGGTTGCTGTCCACCGCCACGCGGCAGGCATTCTGCGTGATCAGGTGCACATAGTTCGGTAGGCCCTGCGCCAGGCTCACCACGCGCTTCTTGAACTCCTCATCAACGGTCATTTCGGAGGCCTCAACGCCCTTATCCACAATCTCTCCCAGCTCCTCTGCCGACATATTCGGCATGAAGATCTGCCCAAGAGAGCGGCGGACGGACTGATGGGCTTCTACAAGCCCATCGATGTCATCGGCAACGCCGATCAGGACGATGGTCGCGGGGGTGAGCTGATCCGACAGCACCTTCGTGGTATCGGCAAAGCCGTACTTCTCCTGCTCGGGCAGGCGGTCGAACTCATCAATGAAGATCGCAAGGGGGGCATCTCGCGAAAGCGCCATGAGACCGCGACGAATGGTGTCCGCGGTGACCGGCTGGCTGTCGAGATCGATGATGGCCGTCGAAGGGATCGGGGTCGAGGTCGGTTGCGGGGCAAAGCCGAATCCCGGGTTCTGAAGGGTGACAAAGAGATCTCCGAAGATCGATTTCCAGACGGAGTCGAAGGTGTCCTTCGCGGTGCAGGTGTAGTGCAGCGAGATGATTGGATCGGTCTGACCCGACAGGACCTTGACCATCACCTTGGTTAGAGAGGTCTTTCCAACGCCTCGCCCTCCGTAGATGGCCGCGTGCTGTCCCGGCTGTTCAACCAAGTCGAGGAGGGTGACCATCTGTTTAACGCGCCCCGCGAATAGCGCTTGATCATCGACCGGCGCTGCTGGTCGGAACGCCTTGCTGATGAGTTGGTGCCTTCGTATTCGCTCCGCCTGATCCATAGCTCAAGTATAGAGCATCTTGGGACATGAAGGCGAGTATTTAGGAGAAGAGAGGCCCTGCGTGTCATATCGAGGCCCGAATTTGCTTTTTCTGTCCGACTGCTTACGCATTATGGTCAGTATGAACAGGCTAAGCACCGAGCAAAGGGCGCGGATCATCGGCTGCCTAGTCGAGGGGAACAGCATCCGCGCCACGGTTCGCATGACCGGAGCGGCCAAGAACACCATCGTCAAGCTGCTCGCCGATCTCGGGGAAGCCTGCGCCGAGTATCAGGACGGCGTCTTCCAAGACCTCCCCTGCAAGGTCGTGGAGGCCGATGAGATCTGGAGCTACTGCTACGCGAAGCAGAAGAACGTTCCCGAGCAGTTCAAAGGGACGCCGGGCTACGGAGACGTCTGGACCTTCACGGCGATCTGCGCCGACACGAAGCTGGTCCCGAGCTGGCTGGTCGGGGAGCGGACCTCCGACGACGCCGAATACTTCCTCACCGATCTCGCGAGCAGGATGAGCGACCGCATCCAGCTCAGCACTGACGGGCACGTGATCTATGAAGGGACGGTCGGCCCGTCCTTCCGCAACAACGTCGACTGGGCGCAGATCCAGAAGCACTACGCGGCCGACCCGAAGCAGACCGGCAAATACAGCCCCGGCGTCTGCATCGGGACCAAGCGGCGGACGATGAAGGGCGATCCTGATCCCGAGCGGATCTCAACCAGCTACGTCGAGCGCCAGAACCTCACGATGCGTATGGGGATGCGGCGCTTCACCCGGTAGACCAACGGGTTCTCGAGGAAGGTCGAGAACCTTGCCCACGCGGTCAGCCTTCACTTCATGCACTACAACTTCGCCCGCCCTCATCGGTCGTTGAAGGAGCGCTACCCGCGCACCCCGGCTATGGCTGCCGGCGTCGCCGATCACATCTGGTCTCTGGAAGAGATCGCGGCGCTACTTGATTAGGGGCGATTGGCGGGACGGGAACTGCTGCCTAGCAACTCCCTCCGGAACTAGCTGCCGACTCGGCTCCGGTACTAGCCATCGCTCGGCCTTTCAAGCGACCTGAAGGTATCTCGGCCTGCGGATGCGCTTCTGCATTTCAAACTGACCCACTGCCACGCACGCATCCAAAAGCGACAGCACGTCTAGAATCGCCAATGTGAGCTCGTCTGCCGAGACCGCGGTCGTCTGCGACACGACCGGCTATCTGCCGAGCGAGCTGGTTGCGAAGCGGGAGATCAAGACGATCAGCCTCTATGTCTCGGTCGACGGGCATCAGGAACGGGAGTCGGAGATCAGCGACTTCGACGCGTTCTACGAGCGGCTGCGGGCCTCGGAAAGCGGCGCTACGACCTCGCAGCCCTCGATCGGCGACTTTCTCGAGGTCTACGAGCCGCTGCTGGCCGAAGGGCGGGAAGTGGTCTCGATCCACATCTCGGCGGGGATCTCGGGGACCTTCGAGGCCGCCGGGCAGGCGCGCGAGCGGCTGATCGAGGAGGGCAAGGGAGGCGAGCGCCTCTACCTGCTGGACTCGCGCTCGGCCGCCGGCGGCATGGGCTTGTGCACCCTCGGCGCCTCCTCAGCCGCGCGAGGTGGCGCCGACGCGGCCGCCTGCCTGGCGCAGGCCGAACAGACCCGCAACGACTTGAAAATGTGGTTCGCGATCGACACCCTCGAGTACCTGCGCCGCGGCGGCCGCATCGGCGGCGCCCGGGCCTGGATCGGCGGGGCGCTGAAGATCAAGCCGATCCTCACTCTCGAGGAGGAGATCACCCCGGTCGAGCGTGTCCGCACCCGCGCCCGCTCGCTGGAGCGGCTGCGCGGGTACGCGCGCAAGCGTCACGAAGACGGGGCCGACGGCTGGGTCGTCCAGTACATCCAGGACAAAGAGACCGCCGACGCCCTGATCGAAGACTGCTACGAGATCTACGGCTGCGAGCCGGCCTTCATCTCCGAGGTCGGGCCGGTCCTCGGCGCCCATGTAGGCCCCGGCCTACTCGGCGTCGGCGGCGTCCACCCCGCATTAATTTCCTGACGAGGTCCAGCGGTTGCCAGACAAGGACGCAGGGAGCGTGGCGTGCTCTGCACGCGAGCGACTGAGGACGCCGTATGGCGGCCGCTGGGCCCGTCAGCTGCGGCGGCGCTTGCGGCGGCGCAGCATCGCCCGCGCGCCGATGAAGAAGCCGACGGCGGCGGCGCCCATGATCAGCTGGTCTTTGTGCTCCTCGACCTGACGGCGCCAGTCGGTGATCTCGTTGACGCGGCCGCGCAGGGCCTCGACCGAGGTGCCGAGCTCGCGGCGCTTGAGGTCGATGTCGCGGCGGATCTCGGCGGGGGAACGTCCTGGCGCACCGGTGGTCACGAAGCCTCCTTTTCGAGCATCTCCTTGGTCAGCTTCGCCTCTTCGATCGCCTGCTCGGGCACCGGCGGCGAACCCGCCTTCAGCGCCCGGTAGGCGATGAAGCCGGCGAGCGCGGCGATCAGCAGGAAGATTCCGGCGGTGACGAAGTAGCCGGCCCAGATGTTGCCGTCGAAGAGTTCTTCGCCGAGCAGCCAGGCGATCCCGTGCAGGATCAGGATCAGGGCGAGGAAGGCGAAGGTGCCGGCGGCGACACCGACGCCCGCACCGCGACCGAGCTTGGCGAGTTTCGCCGAGACCTCCGCCTTGGCCAGCTCGATCTCCTCGCGGACGAGGGTCGAGGCGCTTTCGGAGACGTCGACGACGAGGTCGGCGAGCGTGCGCTCCTCCGGCGGAGGCGGCGGCCCCGGGGGCGGGATCGGCGGCGGGTTCTGCACGGGGTCGGCCATCGGTCCCTCCTACTCCGGCGGGTCCTCGTTGTACAGGCGGCGGTAGGCGATCGCCGCGGCCCGCGATGCGGCGATGCTCGCCAGGGCGCCCATCGCGGCCAGGAGGCCGCTCCAGACGAGACGTTTGACCAGCTCGTTATCCACTCAGCTCAAACCTTTCCCCGAGGACGCGGCGGTAAACCAACCCGGTCCGATGGCGATAGAAGATGCCGCCAGCCTATTCACCGCGGCTCGAGTCCGTCGCAGATCGTCGTCACCAGGAGGTCACGGGCGGCATCGAAGTCGGTCTCCGAGGCGGGGATCGTGCCGAAGATCCAGCCGGAGAGCAGCTGCTCGACGGCGCCGTAGAAGGCCATCGAGGCGAACATCGGCTCGACGTCGCCGCGCAGGGCGCCGCTCTCCTGGCCCTCGGCGACGATCCTGGCGATCCCCTCGTAGGCGCGGCGGATCTGCTCGAGGTGGGTCTGGCCGAACGAGTTCGCCGCCCGCGTCACCTCGACGATGATCACCTTCATCAGGTCGGGGTCGTGCCGGTAGGAGTCGAAGATGAAGCCGGCGACCTTGCCCAGCTTCCCGCGCGGGCCGCCATCGGCGCGGTCGGCCTCCTCGATCGCCGCCAGCAGCAGCGACCAGCGCTCGGTGAAGAGTTCGTTCAGGACCTGGTCCTTGGATTTGAAGTAGTGGTAGACGAGGCCGTAGGCGACCCCCGCCTCGTCGGCGATGTCGGAGACGCGGGTCGAGTGGAAGCCCTGGCGGGCGAAGACGCGGACGGCGGCGTCGAGGATGAGGCGGCGTTTGTCGGCGGGCGGTGCCTGCGCCATCAGCTGCGGCTCCCCGTCGGCTGCGGCCAGAGGTAGGCCTCGGGCTGCCGGTTAGCCAGCGAGGGCAGCGACTCGCGCACGCGGTCCTGGGCTGCGAGGTCGAGCTCGGCGGCGACGAAGCCCTCGCCGTCGGGGGCGGTGGCGAGGACCGTCCCCCAGGGGTCGACGATCATCGAGCGGCCGAAGGAGCTGAAGTGCGGCGGCGCTTCGCCGGACTGGTTGGGGGCGATGACGAAGACCTGGTCCTCGATCGCCCGTGCCCGCAGCAGCACTTCCCAGTGGTCGCGGCCGGTCGCGAGGGTGAAGGCGGAAGGGACGGCGACGAGGCGGGCGCCGCGCAGGGCGAGGATCCGGAACAGCTCGGGGAAGCGGAGGTCGTAACAGACGCTCATCCCGAGCATCAGCTCGCCGACCGGAGCGACCACCGGCTCGGTGCCGGGCCGCTCGTGCTCGGACTCCCTGTAGGAGACGCCACCGGCGTCGACGTCGAACATGTGGATCTTCCGGTAGACGGCGAGGTCAACCCCGTCCGGGCCGATCAGAACGGAGGTGTTCGAGGCCTTCTCCCCCTCGGCGCCGCGCTCGGAGATGCTGCCGGCGAGGAGATGGATGCCGAGCTCACGGGCCCAGCCGCGGGCGGCGGTCAGGCTCGTGCCGTCGAGCGGCTCCGCCCCGGCGACCAGTTCCTCGCCGCCGGCCAGCAGGTTCCACTTCTCCGGCAGAGCGACGAATTCAGCGCCGCCCGCGGCCGCCTCGCGCACCAGCCGCTCGGCCGCGGCCAGATTCCGCTGCTTGTCCCCGTCTGAATTCAGCTGTACAGCCGCTACGCGCACTCGGTCAGGCCTCCGGTTGATTGACCAGTCAATCGGTGGCCTCAGTATATGAGCGCTAAGGCGGTTTGGCGCGCTAGAGGTTCAGCTGCCGGGCGACGATGCGGTCGAACAGCAAAGTCGGGATCAGCGGCTGCAGCCGGGCCTGGACCTTGGCGTCGAGGCCGACCAGGTAACGGGGCTTCGGCCGCGACGATTCGAGGGCGTGGGCGATCGCCTTTGCCACCTTCTCCGGCGGGATCCCGCGTTCGGCGGTGTCCTCGATCACCTTGCGGAACTTGTCCAGCGCCGCCCCGTAGAGCAGGTTCGTCTTCGGCGCCCTCGCTTCGATGTCCTCGGCTTTGCGCTGCCCCCGCTCCCAGATCGGGGTGTCGATCGAGCCGGGCTCGATCAGCGAGACCTTGATGCCCCAGGGACGCAGCTCCTGGCGGAAGACGTCGCCGACCGCCTCGGTCGCGAACTTCGAGGCGTGATAGGGACCGCCGAAGGGGAAGGCGATCCGGCCGCCGATCGAGCTGAGGAAGACGACCCGTCCTTCGGCGCGGCGGATCTCGCCCAGCATCGCCTGCGTCACCGCCACATAGGCGACGAGGTTGACCTCGAGCTGGTGGCGCAGATCCTCCAGCGGCACCGTCTCCAGCGGCCCGGGGACCGCGACGCCGGCGTTGTTGACGAGGCCGTCGAGGCCGCCGTCGGTCTCGCGGCCGATCAGCTCGGCGGCGGCGGCGATCTGATCGGGGTCGGTGACGTCGAGGATCACCGGCGCCAGCCGCTCGGAGCCCTCGGCCCGCAGCGAGGCGGCGTCCTCCTCCTTGCGCACCCCGGCGAAGACCTTCCAGCCCGAGCCGTCGAGCCGCATCGCGGTGGTGCGGCCGATGCCGGTCGAAGCACCGGTGACGAGGACGGAACGCATCCCCGCTGAGGCTACATAGGTGCCGGCCCGGGCCAGAGGCGTAACCTTGTGACGTCGTGTACGAAGCCAGCAAGGACGATGCCGAGCGCAAGCAGGTGACGGTCCTGTTCGCCGACGTCAGCGGCTCGATGGACCTCGCCGAGCAGGAGGACCCGGAGGAGTGGCGCAAGATCATGCAGCGCTTCTTCGCGCTGCTGGCCGAGTCGGTCAATCGCTTCGAGGGGACCGTCGACAAGTTCACCGGCGACGGGATCATGGCCATCTTCGGGGCGCCGATCGCCCATGAGGACCACGCGCGGCGGGCCTGTTACGCGGCCCTGCAGATGCTCGACGACGTCTCCGGGTACGCCGCCGAGCTGCGGCGCGAGCGGGGGCTCAACTTCTCGACCCGGATCGGGATCAACTCCGGCGAGGTGGTGACCGGGGCGATCGGCGCCGGCGAGGGCGCCTACACCGCGATCGGCCACACCGTCGGCCTGGCGCAGCGGATGGAGGCGCTGGCCGAGCCCGGCAAGGCCTACCTGACCGAGCACACCGCCGCGCTCGCCGGCGGCTTCCTCGATCTCACCGACCTCGGCGAGTTCGAGATCAAGGGGGCCAGCAAGCCGATCGAGGTCTTCGAGCTGGAGGGAGTCGGCCGGGCGCGGACGCGACTCGACCTCGCCCGCGAGCGCGGCTTCTCCCGCTTCGTCGGCCGCGAGCGCGAGACGGCCCGGCTGGACGAGGCGCTGCGACGCGCCCAGGCGGGCGAGGCGAGCGCGATCGGCGTCGTCGCCGAGCCCGGGATCGGCAAGAGCCGGCTCTACCTCGAGTTCATCGAGCGCTGCCGCAGCGAGGGCACCGAGGTCTTCGAGGCGCAGGGACAGGCGCACGGCGAGGCGATCCCGTTCATGCCGATCCTGCAGATGCTGCGCGCCTTCTTCGGGATCGGCGACAACGACTCCGAGCAGACCGCGCGGGAGAAGATCGCCGGCCGGGCGCTGCTGCTCGACACCTCCTTCGCCGACGACCTGCCGCTGCTCTTCGACTTCCTCGGCGTCCCCGACCCCGACCGCCCGGTTCCGCAGATGAGCCCTGAGGCGCGGCAGCGGGCGCTCGGCGAAGTCCTCTGCAAGCTGGTCGGCAACCCCAGCCGCAAGAAGACCCTGATGCTCGTCTTCGAGGACCTGCACTGGGTCGACGAGGGCAGCCAGACGATGATCGAAGGGCTGATCGACGGTTTCGGCGGCACCAGGACGCTGGTCCTCGCCAACTACCGGCCCGAGTACACGCCACCCTGGGCCGGGAACCCGTGCTGGCAGGCGCTCGAGCTGGCGCCGCTGCGGCGCGCGGACACCCGGGAGCTGCTGCGCGACCTGGCCGGCGAGGATCCCTCGCTCGACGGGCTCGACGAGCCGATCCACGAGCGCACCGGCGGCAACCCCTTCTTCATCGAGGAGATCGTCCGCGAGCTGGCCGAGTCGGGGCACCTGGAGGGCGAGCGCGGCGCCTACCGGCTGGCGCGCCCGATCGAGGACGCCCGCGTGCCGGTGACCGTCCAGGCGGTGCTGGCGGCGCGGATCGACCGCCTGGGACCGGAGGCCAAGCAGCTGCTGCAGGTTGCCTCGGTACTCGGCAAGGAGGTGAGCGGCGAAGCGCTGGGGATGGCGGCCGGCCTGGAGGCAGAGTCGATGGAGCGCGCCCTCGGCGAGCTGATCGAGGGCGGCTTCCTCTACGAAGCCGAGATCTACCCGCAGCGCCTGCTCGCCTTCCGCCACCCGCTGACCCGCGAGGTCGCTTACAACACCCAGCTGGCCGAGCAGCGCGCTTCCACCCACGCGAAGGCGGCGCGGGCGCTGATCGAGCTCAACCCGCCCGACCGCTGGGACGAGCTGTCGGCGCTGATCGCCGACCATCTGCGGCAGGGCGACGAGCGGCTGGAAGCGGCCCGTTGGTCGGCGCGCGCGGCCTACTGGGCCGGCCACAGCCGACCCCGCGAGTCGCTGCGGCTATGGCACGACGTGATGGTGCTGACCGGCGGCCTCGAGGAGGACGAGGAGGTTGCCGCGCTGGCGATCCATTCCCGCCTGCAGCAGCTCACCTACGCCTTCCGGGTCGGCATGGGCCGCGAGGAGCAGGAGCGGCTCGCGGCCGAGGCGGAGGAGATCGCCACCCGCCGCGAGGACCTGCACTCCCTGGCGCTGCTGAAAGTGGCTACCGCGGTCCGCCCCGGTCTCGACCATTTCGCCGAGACCTGGCTGGCGGCGGTTCGCGAGTCGATCGAGCTGGCCGACCGCGCCGGCGACCCGCACCTGCGGGTGGCGATCCGCTGCGCGGGCGGCTTCGCCTACCTGATGACCGGCGACTTCGACGGTTTCGAGGCGGCGCTCGACGAAGTGCTGGAGCTGGTCGGCGACGACGGCTCGATCGGCGCCAACATCATCCTCGGCAGCCCGGTGGCCTGGGGGCTGATGGGCAAGGGGATGGTGCGCCGGGAGCGGATCGAATTCGACGAGGCCGAGGAGCTGTTCGAGCGGGCGCTGCGAATCGCCTTGGACGAGGACGATCCCGAGACCGCCAGCTGGATCCGGAGCAACCAGGCGGGGCTGCTGGCGATGCGCGGCGAATCCGAGGCCGGGCTGGCGATCGCCCTGCGCAACGTCGAGCTGACGGAAAAGCTCGGCGACGTCTTCTCGCGCAGCCTCGCGCTCTCGAACCTCTCCTGGGCCCAGCTCAACAGCAACGACGCGGAGGGCGCGCTGGAGTCGATCGAAGAGTCCGAGCGCCTCTACCGCGAGCTGATGGACGAAGGCGGTGAGATGGCGGGCTGGCGGGCGCACCTGCGCTCGCAGGCGCTGCGAGAGGTGGGCCGGGTCGAGGAGGCGATCGAGGCTGCCGAATGGGCCGCCGAGACGTCGCGCTCGCGGGGCCTGTGGTGGACCTATCCGGCGGCGATGCTGGCACTGACCCGAGCGCTGACGGCGGCCGGGCGGCCGGGCGCGCTCGAGGCGCTGGGCGAGGCCGAACGGGTGGCCAAGGAGACCGGCGCCGACACGCTGATGCTCGACATAGCCGCCGAACGCGAGGCGCTCGAAGGCGGGGGCGGCGGCGGGCTGGACGTGCGGACCCGCGGCGCCTACTAGCGGCGCCGCTCGAGCTCGGCAACCATCAGCTTCGTGTGCAGGGCGGCGATGAAGTCCTTCAGCGGCTGGGCGCCGGCTTCCAGCAGCTCGACCACCCGCTCCGGCGGCACCTCGCCGGCGAGCCGCTCCATCACCACGTCGACCTCCTGGCGGACCAGCTCCTCCAGCGCCGCTTTGTAGCGCAGGGTGTCGTAGACGGTGAAGCCGATCTGCTCGTCGTAGCCGCCGGCACGGAAGCGGCTGATCGCCTCGATGATCGCCACGTCCGAAGGGGTGTAGCCACGGCTGTTCGGGGTGAGGAGGTCGATCTCGGCGAGCCGGTCGAGCACCTCCTTCGGCATGCCGTAGCGCTTGCGGACCTCGGCGGCGCTGGTGCGCGAGCGCTCGCCGGCCAGCGCCCGGTCGAGGATCTGGTCGCCGAGCTCGAGCATCGCCCGCGCCCGCTCGGGGTCCTCGTCGAGCACGTTCTTGATCGCCTTCAGCGGCATGAACCGCTCTTCCTGCAGGCGCTTGATCAGCTTGATCCGCTCGACGAACTCCGGCGGGTAGTAGGCCATGTTGCGACTGGTCTTGACCGGCTCCGGCAGCAGCCCCTCGCGCAGGTAGTGCTTGATCGTCGGCCCCGGGACGCCCGAGGCGGCGGCGAGCTCACGCATCCGCAGCAGGCCGTTGCTCTGTTCGGTATCCGGGGTCCCGTTGCCGCTCACGCCCGGAACTCCCCCTGCGGTTCGGCGGCCGGGCCAGCGGCGGCGCCGGACTCTTTCATCGCAGCGATCTCCTCGGCCGAGTAACCGGCCTCGGCCAGGACCTCGTCGGTGTGCTCGCCGAAGGCGGGGGCGGGTCGGGTCGGGTCGGCGGGGGTGCGGCTCAGCTTCACCGGGTTGCCGAGCTGGCGCACCGTCCCCAGCTGCGGCTGCTCGATCTCGACAACCATCTGGCGAGAGCGCACCAGGAGCGAGTCGAGCGCCTCGTCCAGGTCGAGGACCGGCTCGATGCAGCAGTCGCGCTCGTCGTTGAAGGTCCTCCATTCGTTGCGCGTGTGGTCGCGGAAGATCGCGGCAACCTCCTGCCAGGCCTCGGAGCCCGGGGCCTCGAACTGCTTCTCGACCAGGTCGGGACGGTCGACGCCGTCGCAGAAGGCGGCCCAGAACTTCGGCTCCAGGGCGCCGCAGGTGACCCAGCCGTCGGCGGCCTCGTAGGGCAGGTAACAGAGGGCTCCCCCGGCGAGCATCTGCTCGCCCCGCCGCGGCACCTCCGCGTCGCAGAAGTAGCGCCCGGCGACCATCGCCAGCCAGGAGAGGGCGCCGTCGGCCATCGAGACGTCGACCATCTGGCCCTCGCCGGAGCGCTCGCGCTCGTGCAGCGCCGCCATCACCCCGAAGGCGGCCATCAGGGCGCCGCCGCCGAGGTCGGCGATCTGTCCCGACGACTGCACCGGCGGCCCGTCCTTGGCGCCGGTGAGGCCGAGCAGGCCGACGAGGCCGAGATAGTTCATGTCGTGGCCGGCGCGCTGGGCGTAGGGCCCGTCCTGGCCGTAGCCGGTGATCGCGCAGTAGACGACGCGCGGGTTGGCCTCCCGCAGCCGCTCGTAGCCGACACCGAGCTTGTCGAGGACGCCGGGGCGGAAGCCGTCGAGGACGACGTCGTGGTCGGCGACCAGCCGCAGCAGCGCCTCCCTCCCCTGCTCCTGCTTGAGGTCGAGGCGGACCGAGCGCTTACCGCGGTTGAGCGAGAGGTAGAGGGAGGAGCGGGTGCCGAGCGCCTGCTGCTCGTCGGTGCCGTAGTAGGGCGGCGCCCAGCGGATGTAGTCGCCCATGCCGGTGTCCTCCACCTTCAGCACCTCGGCGCCGAGGTCGGCGAGCAGGAGCGAGCAGAAGCCGCCCGGCAGCAGGCGGGTGAGGTCTAGGACCTTGACGTCTGAGAGGGGCAGGTCCGCCATCGGCGGCTCGCCTAGGCCGCTGCCCGTTTCGGCACGCCCAGCAGCTCGCGCGCCTCGGCGACGCTGGCGGGGCGGCGGCCGATGTCTTCGGCCATCTGCCGCGCCTTGGCGATCAGCTCGCCGTTGGACTTGCACATCTCACCGTTCGGCAGGTAGAGGTTGTCCTCGACCCCGGCGCGGACATTGCCGCCGAGCACCAGCGAGGAGGCGAGCAGCTTCCACTGGTCGCGGGAGATGCCGATCACCTGCCACTGGTTCGGCCCCTCGGGGCCGCCGGGGATCTGGTCCGACATCAGGGTGACGTTGCGGGGCGTCGGGCGGATACCGCCGGTCACCCCCATCACCAGCGAGATCTGCAGCGGCGGCTCCAGCAGCCCCATGTCGACCAGCGGGTCGAGGTTGGCGACGTGGCCGGAATCGAAGCACTCGTGCTCCGGCTTGATCCCCAGCTCCTTCATCGCCGTGAGGAACTCGATGATCGTGTCGAAGCTGTTCTCGAAGACGGCCTTGAAGACGAAGTCCTTGCGCCGGCGCGAGTACTTCGCGTAGTTCATCGAGCTCATGTTCAGCGCGGCGACGTCGGGGCGGCAGGCGCGCAGGTACTCGATTCGCTTCTCGATCGGGATCCCGATCGCCCCGGTCGAGTAGTTGACGATCACGTCGCCGACCTCGGCCAGGATCGCCTCGGTGATCGCCTGGAAGTCCTCGAGCTCGTAGGAGGGAGTCCCGTCGGGTTTGCGGGCGTGGATGTGGATCTGCGAGGCGCCCTCGTCGACCGCCCGCCGCGCCTCCGCCGCGTACTCCTCCGGCGTGTATGGAATCGCCGGGCACTGGTCGCGGTTGGCGATCACGCCGCTGATCGAACAGCTGATGATCACCGGGTCGTCGAACGAGCTCATCGTTTCCTCCTAGACCGGCATGACGCCGTGGCGTTTCTTCGGCTTCTCGACGTGCTTGTTGCGGGCCATCCGCAGCGCCTTGGCGATCGTCGGGCGGGTCTCGCGCGGGTCGATGATGTCGTCGATCACCGCGTTGCCGGCGGCGATGTAGGGGTCGATGTTCTGGCGAACCGCGTTCAGCATCGCCTCCCGGGTCGCCTCCGGGTCCTCGGAGGCCTCGATCGCCGAGCGGCCGATGATGTTGACCGCGCCCTCGGCTCCCATCACAGAGATCTCGGCTCCGGGCCAGGCGACGATCAGGTCGGGCTCATAGGCCTTGCCGCACATCACGTAGTAGCCGGCGCCGTAGGCCTTACGGACGACGACGGTCACCTTCGGCACGGTGGCGCGGCTGACCGCGTAGAGCATCTTCGCCCCGTGGCGGATGATCCCGGCATGCTCGACTTTCGAGCCGACCATGAAGCCGGGGACGTCCTGGAGGAAGACGAGCGGGATGTTGAAGGCGTCGCAGAGGTTGATGAAGCGGGCGGCCTTGTCAGCCGAGTCGTTGTCGAGGGTCCCGGCCAGCTGCTTGGGCTGGTTGGCGACGATCCCCGCCGGCTGACCGCCGAAGCGGGCGAAGCAGGTGATCACGTTCTTGGCGAACTTCGGCTTCAGGTCGAACCAGTCGCCGTCGTCGACGATCTCGCGGATCACGTCGTACATGTCGTAGGGCTGCCGCGAGGACTCGGGGACGATCTCCATCAGCTTCTCGGCTTTGCGCTCGATCGGGTCGCTGACGTCGAGGACCGGCGGGCGCTCGTCGCAGTTGGCAGGGAAGTAGGAGAGGTACTTCTTGACGGAAGCGACGCATTCCTCGTCGTCGGCAACCTCGAGGTCCCCAACGCCCGATTTGCGGCAGTGGACCTTGGCGCCGCCGAGCTCCTCCATCGTTATGTCCTCACCCGTCACCGCTTTGGTCAGGTGCGGACCGGCAAGCGCCATCGCCCCTTGCCCGGAGACCATCGGCACGAAATCCGAGAGCGCCGGGATGTAGGCGGTGCCGGCGGCGCAGGGGCCCATCATCGCCGCCACCATCGGGATCACACCCGACATTTCGACCTCCTCGCGGAAGAGGTGGCCGGAGCCGGCGAAGAGCGAGCCGGTCGCCTCCTGGATGCGGGCGCCGGCCGAGTCGAGCAGCCAGACGAACGGCATCCGCTTCTGCAGCGCCATCTCGCGCAGGCGGGTGACCTTGAGCTCGCCGGTCATCCCCATCGAGCCGGCCATCACCGTGAAGTCGTAGGCGGCGATGCAGCAGGGGCGCCCGTCGACGTCACCCCAGCCGGTGACGACGCCGTCGGCGGGCGCCTCGACCCCGTCCATCGCCCGCTGGGCGAAGTGCGGGCGGCCGTGGATCCCCATCTCGACGAAGGTGCCCTCGTCGACGAGGAGGTCGATCCGCTCGCGGGCGGTGAGCTTGCCGCGCTCGTGCTGCTTGGCGATCTTCGCCTCACCGCCGCCGAGCTTCGCCTTGGCGCGGCGCGCGTGCAACTGCGCGGTGAGGTCGGCGAGCGGCGCCGTGCCGGGGAGCAGGTTCTCGGATTTCTCCTCGGTCGCCATCGCTACCGCCCTTTCCACTGCGGGTCGCGTTTCTCGAAGAAGGCGGTGACCCCCTCGACGATGTCCTCGGTGGTGAAGGTGAGCGAGAGCTGCGAGCGCAGGAACTCGAGCGCGTCGTCGAGCGCCATGTCCTGCTGGCGGTACATCGCGTCGTGGCCGAGCCGCATCAGCACCGGGCTCTTCGAGGCCAGCTTCGTCGCCCACCCGGAGACCGCGGCGTCGAAGTCGCCCGCCGGGACCACCTTGTTGGCGAGCCCGTACTCGACCGCCTGCTCGGCCGGGAGCCGCTCGCCCAGCAGCATCATCTCGTTGACCTTCTTACGCGGGACGTTGCGGTAGATGATCGACATGATCATGTAGGGGAAGGCGCCGACGTTGATCTCCGGCGTGCCGAAGGTCGCGCCCTCTTTGGCGATCACGAGGTCGCAGGAGAGGGCGAGGCCCATGCCGCCCGCGAGCACGTGGCCGTTGGCGGCGCAGAGCGAGGGCTTGCCGAGCCGCGGCATCAGCCGGAAGAACTCGAGGAAGAGGTCGGAGGCAAAGTGTTTGGCGACCAGCGGCGCGTCGGCGGCGAAGCCTCCGAGGTCGGCGCCGGCGCAGAAGACCTTCTCCCCCGCCCCCGTCAGCACGACCGCCCGCACCTCGTCGGAGGCTTTGGCGAGCTTCATCGCCTCGACCAGCTCGCTCAGCATCTGGCCGGAGAGCATGTTGCGCTTCTCCGGATCGTTCAGCGTCACCGTGGCGACCCCGTCGGCCACCTCGTAGGCGACCTTCTCGCCGCCCCATTCGCTCGCTCCCTGACTCACGGCCGGGACCATAGCATCAGGTGAAGTGGGAAGTGCTACTGTCCACTTCGCACCGAGGGAACGACCAGAGGAGAGAGACAGTGACGACCGCGACGGGCAACGGCTCCAGCGTCATCAAGCCCGACTTCCAGTCAGGGTGCAAGCACTTCATCTTCAGCCAGGAGCACGAAGACCTGCGCGAGTCGATGCAGGCCTGGGTGAAGAAGGAGCTCTGGCCCCACCGCAACGAGTGGGAGGAGACCTACTGGCCCAACGAGGCGATGAAGCGGGCCGGCGACCTCGGCTACCTCGGCCTCTGCTTCCCGGAGGAGTACGGCGGCCAGGGCGGCGACTACTTCTACTCGCTGGTCCGCGCCGAGTGCATGAGCTACTCGGGCTCCGGCGGCACCAACATGGCCTTCGCGGTCCAGACCGACATGACCCTCCCCCCCATCCACCTGCTGGGCACCGAGGAGCAGAAGCGTAAGTACCTCGAGCCGGGGCTGCGGGGCGAGAAGATCGCCAGCCTCGGGATCACCGAGCCGGGTGCCGGCTCCGACGTCGCCGGGATCCGCACCACCGCGATCCGCGAGGGCGACGAATACGTGATCAACGGCTCCAAGACCTTCATCACCAACGGCCCGCGCGCCGACTTCATCGTCCTCGTCTGCAAGACCGACCCGGGTGAGCGCCACGCCGGCATCACCCTCTTCGTCGTCGACCTGAAAGACGAGAACGGCGAGAAGGTCGCCGGCTTCACCGTCTCCAAGGAGCTGGAGAAGATGGGGATGCACGCCTCCGACACCGGCGAACTCGCCTTCGAAGACGTCCGCGTCCCCGCCGACGCCGTCCTCGGCGAGGTCGGAAAGGGCTTCTACCACATCGCCTGGGAGCTCCAGGGAGAGCGCCTGGTGGCAGCCGCCGGCTGCCACGCGGGGGCCGAGCGGATGATGGAAAAGACGCTCGAGTACGCGAAGGAGCGCGAAGCCTTCGGCCGCCCGATCGGCAAGTTCCAGGCGATCCGCCACAAGTTCGCCGAGATGGCGACGAAGATCGAAGCCGCCAAACAGTTCACCTACGCGACCGCCTGGCGCTTCGGCAACGGCGAGTACCCAGTGCGCGAGATCACGATGGCCAAGCTCTACGCCTCCCGCATCGCCTGCGAGGTCGCCGACGAGTGCGTCCAGATCCTCGGCGGCTACGGCTACATGAAGGAGTACGAGATCGAGCGCGCCTACCGCGACGTCCGCCTCAACCGCATCGGCGCCGGCACCGACGAGGTCATGCTCGACGTGATCGGCCGCAGCTACGGGCTGTAGGCGGATGACCGGGGCCGAGCGGGTCCGCGCCTACTACGAGGACCTGAACAAGGGGAGCGCCGAGGCGGTCTCCTCGCACTTCACCGAGGACGCGGTTCACTACTACACGCGTCTCGGGCCCCACGAGGGCGCCGAGACGATCGGCCGCTACGCCGCCTTCGGGGTCGAACAGATCGACGCCCAGTGGCACCTCGAGAACCTGGTCGAGCAGGGCGACCAGGTGGCGATCGAGTGGACGATGACCTGGCGCGAGCCCGAGAAGGACGAGCGCCGGCTCGACCGCGGCGCCGAGTTCTTCCTCATCCGCGACGGCAGGATCGCCGAGGTCCGCGCCTACCACCACGGCGGCAGGAAGAACCCGCAGGGAGACCTGCTCGGCTTCGACCACAAAGGTCGCGGTTACACGATGCTCGAGGACTGGCAGCCGCCGGCGCGGGCAGTCGAGGACGGCGTCACCGACGAGGACCAGGGATGACCGTCGTCAAGGACAGCGGCGTCCGCGCGACCCTTCCCCCCTTCTCTGAGGAGCACGAGGAGCTGCGCCAGACCGTCGCCCGCTTCGTCACCAAAGAGATCGCCCCCAACGTCGAAGAGTGGGAGGCGGCGCGCGAATTTCCCCGCGAGCTCTTCACCCGTTGCGCCGAGCTCGGCTTCCTCGGGCTCAAGTTCCCGGAGGAGCTCGGCGGCCAGGGCGGCACCCACCTGCATGACGCGGTCTGGGTCGAGGAGCTGGCCCGCTCCGGCGGTTCCGGCGGCGTCGCCGCCGGCCTCAACGCCCACGCCTCGATCGCGATGCCGCCGATCTTCAAGTTCGGCACCGAGGAGCAGAAGCAGCGCTGGCTGCCCGCCGGCATCGCCGGCAAGAAGATCGGCGCCCTCGGGATCACCGAGCCCGGCGCCGGCTCCGACGTCGCCTCCCTCGCCACCACCGCCGTGCGCCACGGCGACACCTACGTCGTCAACGGCGCCAAGACCTTCATCACCAACGGCGTCCGCGCCGACTTCCTCGTCTGCGCCTGCAAAACCAGCGAGGCGGGCGGCCACGGCGGCATCTCCTTCCTCGTCCTCGAGCGCGAGATGCCCGGTTACGAGGTCAGCCGCAAGCTGGAGAAGATGGGCTGGCACTCCTCCGACACCGGCGAAATCTCCTTCTCCGACGTCGAGGTCCCGGCCGAGAACCTGCTCGGCGAGGAGAACGGCGGCTTCAAGCTGATCATGTCCAACTTCGCCTGGGAGCGGCTGCTGATGGCGATCGGCGCCGTCGGCGCGATGCAGAAGCTGATCGACACCACCGTCGCCTATGCCTCAGACCGCGAAGCCTTCGGCCGCCCGATCGGCAAGTTCCAAGCCATCCGCCACCAGGTCGCCGAGATGGCCACCCTGGCCGAGACCTCCCGCGCCCTCACCTACAACGCCCTCCGCCTCTTCCACGAAGGCCAAGACTGCATCCAAGAGGTCTCGATGTCAAAGCTCCTCACCCAACGAGCCGTCCTCGACATCGCCGACCAGTCCCTTCAGATCCACGGCGGCTACGGCTACATGCGCGAGTACGGCATCGAGCGAGCCGTCCGCGACGCTCGCCTGGGCCCGATCGGCGGCGGCACCGACGAGATCATGAAAGAGATCATCGGCAAGACGATGGGGTTGTGATCTGTAGCACCAGTCTGCTTCATAATTCAGTCGGATGACTGGCGGGAGATCGATCATTGGGTGAGGTTGCGCGAGCTGTCGTCCTACCTACCGTGGGATGGCCGAATACGGAGCAGCTGCTGTCGATGCTCCTTATCTGGGACAGCCTGGAAGTGGCAGTTTCAGAACGGTTTACCGATGACGATTCAGCCGATGCAGAAGTTTGGCGTGCTCTTGCTGCTGAGGGGCTGATCCAGCATCACCTTCCACCGGAGGAGTTGCGGCCCCCAAAGTCGCTAGATCAAGCTGCCGAGGAATGGCTATCCGTACCCTGGGAGGTTTTTCCATTTGATGCAGATCCCGATCTACTGAACCAATTGGCGGGTTCGGCGGCCGAAGCAGTGGTACAGGACAAGGTGAGTGAAGTTAAGAGACTGGTGACCGACGCAGCTAAGCGAGGTCTCGCACCGGTTGCGATCGACTCGTTCGCCAGCAATGTAGCTCCTCTTCCCTCGGTCGACCATGAGGGACCCATCGCAGAGGGCATGCTCATTCAAGCTGCTTCCAAAGGGGTGCGTATCAGTCCCAGCAGCAGCCTGGAAGACATCTTTGCTTTTCGGGAGAAGAACCGAAATCTGATGGGACGGTTCCGTGCATCCCTGATCGATCTTTCAGTCGCAGTTCAAGCCGAGTCCCCGGACGCTGCGGCTGAGCAGGCTCATGCGACGGTGGTCAACAGGATTGAACCTGCCCTGAGTGACTTGGAGACAGCGTTAAAGGGCAGTCGCCTTCGCTTCGCTTGGAACACGATGCTAGGAGCCAGTGCTGTGGTTCTTGGGGGGCCGCTATCGCCCGCGGCGGTGACTGCAGGCGCGGGAAATGTGGTGAGCCGAAGACTGCAATATGCCTTTAACCGGGATCGACTGGTTCAGGACCATCCATTTGGCCTGCTTCATCAGATAAGCACGGACTTCGAAAGGATTTCTCCGAATACGAATCCACCGATCACGGACCCTGTAGCCGAGGCTCAAGCCGGGCTTCAGCGCAAGGTGGAGATTCTCATCAAGTCAGCCTTGGAGACGAAACCCAGTGGGGATCCTCAAGATGAGGCCCCGGGCAATGCGGACGTTGAGTTCAACCCCTGAACCACCGCCGCTCCACCCCACGCCGCGATTCGCGGCCAGTAGATCATCAACAGGACGATCGTTATGACCAGGGCGATCGCTAGCCAGCCGCCTCTGGAGATCTCGCGGGCTAGGGGCAGGGGCCATCGGATCAACCCAGAGAGGCCGGCGGAGCAGCTTGCCGAGCGCCCTTCAGTGCGTGCCGCGGGGGGTTCGGGCGGATGAGCCAAGGTCGCGCTCGAACCGGTCTAGGAGGTCAAAGAGGCCTACCGACTCCCAGGCTCTGTTGCGCCGGCCGACCGTGGTCTGACGGAGGACGCCGGCCTCCTCCAGGCGGCGGATGGCGGTTCTTGCCTGCTCGTCACTGCCCCCGAGCAGCTGCCTTGCGGTCTTGAGGTTGACGATCGGCTGCGAGGGCAGCGCCTCGATCAGCTGCCGGGGCCCGGACCCTTGGCGCGGGTCTCCGGCCTTCTCCATCCAGTGGCGCTGCAGCTCCGCCACCTGGTCGGCAAAGCGGCGCGTGCCGTCGGCAGCTTGGAAGAGAGCCTCGGCGAAGGTCACGTACCAGTCGTCCTCCGCGCCGACCCGCCAGCTCGTCAGCCCGGTCACGTAGCGATCCGCTTGGCCGGCCAGGGCGAGGCTGACCGGCGGCAGGCATCTCACCCCGATCCCGCGCCTGCGCAGGATCGCGAGGATGAGGGCGCGGCCGACGCGGCCGTTGCCGTCGAAGAAGGGGTGGATCGTCTCGAACTGGGCGTGAGCGATCGCCGCCTGAATCGCCGGCGGCACGTCCAAGCGGTTGCAGAACCGGCACAGGTCCTCGACCAAGCCGGGGACCAGGTCCGCCGGGGGCGGCACGAACTCGGCTCGCCGCGGGCTCGTGGCGGCACCGCCGATCCAGTTCTGCCCCTCCCGCAGCGCACCCGCATGCTGCTCGTCTCTGGTTCCCTCGAACAGCAGCCGATGCACCTCCAGAAGGTGCTCAGTCTCCAGCGAATCGACGCTCGCTGCGAGCTCCACCGCCCGCTCGAGTGCGCGGATGTTGCCGAGGACGCTCTGCGCGGTGATGTCGCCGAAATCGTGGGAGAACGCGGCCTTGGACAGTCTGCGGTGGGATAGGACCAGCCCCTCGATCCGCGAGGAGGCCACCGACTCCGCCCGCAGGAGCTGCCGCGCGAGGGACTCGAAGTTCACCGGCGCGGGCCTCCCCTGGTCCAGTGCTCTCGCCGCCGCTTCGGCGTCGGCGGCGGCGGCTGCGCTGTCTGACCGCAGGGGGAATCCCTGCTCCGCGATTTCCCTCGGCACATAGGCCTCGAACGAGAAGCCGCTCTGAGCCGCTCGTCCCCCCATCGCATCCAGGCGCGGCTCCCAGATCCGCTCCACCAGAGCTCCGCGACGGGAAGGGACTTCAAGCCGGGCCATAACTCAGGACTACATCAGATATATCCAGAGTTAGAGAGATAAGTTTGGGTATGAGATCGACTACCCAAACTTAGGCCGCCCCGGTGCGACCCGAGGCGTCCCGGCTAGCGTCTTGGCCCGGCGTTGCAGCCGTGGGATCTGCCCCAGCCGCGTTGGCCGTTGCAGTAGTCGAAGCCGTGGCCGCCGTAGAGCTGGTCGGCGGCGCGGCCGCCGTAGAGGCGGTCGTTGCCGGGGCCGCCGTGGCAGCCGTCTTGGCCTGGGCCCATGATGCAGATGTCGCGGCCGCGGCCGCCCCAGCAGCCGTCGCTGCCGTCGCCGTGGTGGCAGAAGTCGTTGCCGCCGCCGCCGACGCAGTCGCTGTTGCGGTTGCCGGTGATGCAGACATCGTTGTTGCCGCCGCCGATGCAGCGGTTGCGGCGCGAGCCTTCGGAGAAGCAGATGTCCCGCTCGCCTTTGCCGACGAACTTGTCGGAGCCACGGCCGAGGTGGACGACCAGGGGCAGCGGCAGGCGCTTCATCACCTTGACCAGGTCTCCCTTCGGGCCCATCTTGACTTCGATCGCGCCCACGCCCCGGGTTGAGCAGACCGCCTTGCGGTGGCCGCGGGTGAAGTGGCAGCCGCGCGGGTGGTGGCGCGCCATGTTCCCTTTGACCACGATCTTGTTGTGCCCGCGCGGGTGCAGGCGCAGCGTCGACCCCTTGTGGGAGCCGAAGATGACGATCTTGGAGACAGGCGTGGCGACGGACGGCAGGACCAGGAGCACGGCCGCTACCGACAGAGCGCCGACCAGCAACCTGCGGCCGGGTGGCAAGAGCATCGCGCGCATCTTAAACATGTGTATCGGCTAACAAAACCGAGACCTGAAGATCACACGCAGATTCCCCCAGATTTGGGAGGGAAAGTTGATCTAAATGCGCCCGGGGCGGCGTTCAGGAGTGAACCGCGACCAAGGCGTTCGCGATCCCGTGGGACCACTGGCGGATCTCCGCCCAGTCGCGGCGATCGCGGAGCTCCTTCGGCGTCCCCTTGACCATCGCCTTCTCGACGAACCCCTGCGGCTCGGCCGGCAGGCAGCCGCCGAAGACGACGTGCTCCCTGCCACCCAGCTCCTCGACCTTCTCGGCGATCTTCGGCGGCTCGGTCCACTCGGGGTTGTCCTTGGTGGGGTCGCCGACGGGGCCTGAGCTGAAGACCCAGAACGGCATCTGCTTCAGGGCCTTGCGGTGCTTCTTGAGGAAGTGGCGGGCGTCGCCGCGCCAGCGCTTCATGTAGACGGCGCTGCCGAGGACGACGGCGTCGTAGGGCTCGAGGCCGCTCACGTCCTCCGCTCGCTCGAGGCAGACGCCGAGGCCCTCGCGGCGCAGGGTGGCGGCGATCGTCTCGGCGATCTCGGCGGTCGAGCCGCGCTTGGACGAGTAGGCGACGAGCACTGTCATCTCTTCCGATTCTGCCCTACTGGACAAGCTGTCGCATCGTGCATTGGCCACAGAAGACGCGACGGTTACCCCGCGGGCAGGAGCGCGGTACGTTGGGACGGTGAAGCAGCGGGTCAACCTGATCACCCTCGGGACCGGCGATCTCGCCCGCGCCCGGCGCTTCTACGAAGCGCTCGGCTGGACCACGGGCGCCGCCTCCGGCGACGACGTCGTCTTCTTCCAGGCCGGCGAGATGGTCCTCGCGCTCTGGGACCGGGCTCGCCTGGCCGAGGACAGCGCTGTCGAGGACGGCGGTGGCTGGGGCGGCGTCACCCTGGCGCTCAACTTCGGCTCCCCGACGGAGGTCGACGCCGTGATCGAGGAGGCCCGCGCCGCCGGTGCGCGGATCGGCCGCGAACCGGCCGAGACCTTCTGGGGCGGCTACAGCGGCATCTTCGTCGACCCCGACGGCCACCCTTGGGAGGTCGCGCACAACCCCCACTGGAAGGTGACCGAGGACGGCGGCATCCGGCTGACCTGAGCCGACTGGCCGGTCAACCAGGACCGTCCGCTTCCCGATAGCCTCCCCGCCGACTTTCTACGAATCGAAGGAGAGGCGGAGTAATGGGACTTCTGGATGGAAAAGCCGCGATCGTCACCGGGTCGGCGCGCGGAATCGGCCGCGCCACCGCGGAGCTGTTCGTCAGCGAGGGCGCCAAGGTGCTGATCAACGACCTCGACGCCGACGTCGCCGAGCAGACGGCGAGCGAGATCAACGGCGAGACCGCGGTCTTCGCCGGCGACCTGACCAAGACCGGCGCCGCCGACGACCTCGTCGCGGCCGCCAACGACGCCTTCGGCTCGGTCGACATCGTCGTCAACAACGCCGGCTACACCTGGGACGGCGTCGCCCACAAAATGACCGACGAGCAGTTCCAGGCGATGCTGGACATCCACACGATCGTCCCCTTCCGGGTCGCCCGGGCGCTCGCCCCGACCTGGCGCGAGGCGGCGAAGGCCGAGCGCAACGAGGGCAAAGAGGTCTTCCGCAAGATCGTCAACGTCTCCTCGACCTCGGGAATGATGGGCAACGCCGGCCAGGTCAACTACTCGGCCGCGAAGATGGGCGTCGTCGGGCTGACGAAAACGCTGGCCAAGGAGTGGGGTCAGTTCAAGATCAACGTCAACGCGGTCGCCTTCGGCTTCGTCGAAACCCGCCTCACCGGCGCCAAAGAGGCCGGCGAGGAGATGACCGCCCCCGGCGGCGAGAAGATCGAGCTCGGCATCCCCGAGCAGATGCGGGCGATGGCCTCGGCGATCATCCCGCTCGGCCGCCCGGCCACCCCCGAGGAGGCCTCCGGCCCGGTTCTCTTCCTCTCCTCGCCGCTGGCGAACTACATGCACGGCCAGGTGCTGAACGTCACCGGCGGCATGTTCGGGGGGATGTACACCTGAGCGACACCGGGGCGCGGCCTTCGCCGCGCTACCTCGACCTGGCGGCGCGGACCTGGCCGGTCCTGCGCCGCGCGATGGGCGCCCACACGTTTCTCTACCGGAGGACGGGTGGGCGCCTCGGTCACAAGATCCCGGGACTACAGGGCCGGATGCTGCTGCTCGACCACGTCGGCGCCAAGAGCGGCATCCATCGCACCTCGCCGCTGCAGTACATCGAGGACGGCGAAAACATCGTCGTCATCGCCTCCAAGGGCGGGTTCCACAAGCACCCCGCCTGGTTCCACAACCTGATGGCGAACCCGGACACGACGGTCCAGATCGGCGGCGAGCATCGCCCGGTCCACGCCCGCGAGGCGAGGCCCGAGGAGCGCGAGCATCTCTGGGCCAAGGCCGTCGCGATCTACCGCCCCTACGAGGACTACAAAGCGCGCGCCGAGCGCGAGATCCCGCTGGTCGTCCTCGAGCCGCGCTAGCGCGGCCTGCGCTCCTCGGCGACCGGGGTTCCCGCCTCGTCGGCGATTGCTTCCGGCGGCCAAGGGCCGGCCCAGTTGTCGCGGGCGCCGTCGATCGTGATCGTCGTCCCGGAGTAGAAGTCACCGGCGGGGGACGCCAAGTAGGCGACCAACCAGGCCATCTCCTCGGGGCGGCCGGCGCGGCCGATCGGGATCGAGCGCTCGAGGTTGTCGACGACGACCTGCGGATACTTGGTCAGCAGCGTCTCGGTGGCGAACTGGCCGGCGGCGAGGGCGACGGTCTTGATCCCGAACCGCGCCCACTCGACCGCCAGCGTCCGCATCATGTTCTCGACTGCGGCGCGGGCGGCGCCGGAGTGGACCATTCCCGGCATCCCGTTGTGCGGCGAGAGGGTGACGCTCAAGACCTTGCCGCCCCCCTGGGGGATGAAGGCCTTGGTCGCGGCGGCGTGGGTCATCAGCCAGGTGCCGATCACGTTGAGGTCGATCACGGTCTTGAACCCTTTCGGGCTGATCGCCTCCGCCGGGCTGAGGAACTGGCCACCGGCGTTGTTGACGAGGACGTCGAGGCGGCCGTGGCGCTCGAGCAAGGTGTCGAAGAAGCGGCCCACCGGCTCCTCCTCGCGGATGTCGAGGCACTCGTGCTCGAAGGATCCCGGCAGCCCCGCCGCCAGCTCGGCGGTCTCGGCCAGCGGCTCCTCGCGTCGCCCGCAGGCGACCACGGTGGCGCCGAGCCGCGCCAGCTCCAGCGCCGTCTCCCGCCCCAAACCGCTGCCGGCACCGGAGACCGCGCAGACCTGTCCCTCGAGGAGACCGTCCCTGAACACCCGCGAACGCTCGCATTCAGCCATCGGCGGCCAAGCCTATAGCCGCGCCGAGCCGCAAGAATCCCCTCCGCGATGAGCATCAGCGTCGAACCGCACCCCCTGCACGAGCCGCTCGCCGGTGGCACCCGCGGTGCCACCGTCAGCGTCGAACCGATAGTCGCCGGCCATGTCGAATGGACCCGGGCGATGATGGTCAGCCCCGGCGGCCGGATGATGACCGCGAAGCTGCTGCGGGCGATGCTGACCAACAAGGACCCGGTCGCGGTTCCCGTCCCGGCCTTTCTGATCCGCCACCCGAGCGCTGGCGCGATCCTCGTCGACACCGGCCTCCACCCCTCGATCGCCACCGACCCGCGGGAGAACTTCGGCGGGCTCGCCAGCCGCTTCAGCAAGATCACCCTGGCGCCGGGAGAAGACGTCCCCTCGCAGCTGCGCAAACGCGGCCTCGAGCCGAGCGAGATCCCGATCGTCGTCATGACCCACCTCCACCTCGACCACACCTCGGCGATCTCCGAGTTCCCCAACTCGACCTTCGTCGTCAGCGAGACCGAGTGGCAGGCGGCCGCGCACGGACCGAGCCCGCTGATGAACGGCTACCGCCGCGCCCACTTCGACTACGCCTTCGAGTACCGGACCGTCGACTTCGACCGCGCCAACATCGACTCCTACGCGAGCTTCGGCCGCACCTTCGACCTCTTCGGCGATGGCTCGCTTCGCCTCGCATTCACCCCCGGCCACAGCGCCGGCCACATGTCGGTGATCTGCCACCTCGCCGAGCGCGACTTCGTGATCGGCGGCGACAGCGTCTACATGCTCGCCCAGCTCGACGGCGACGAGGCCGGCCCGCCGCGCCCCCAGGACGCCCACAACTACCGCCGCTCGCTGCAGGAGCTGCGCCTCTTCCGCCGCCAGTTCCCCGACTCGATAGTCACCCCGGGCCACGATCCCGACTTCTACGCCGGGATCCAGCAGCGCTACGAGTAGGCGCCGCGGCCCGCCTGCGAGAGCGCCTCGTGCATCTCGCGGACGCGGCCGAAGACCTCGGTTGCGACCTCGAGCTGGCGCTCGCGGCTCGGCTCCCGCTCAACCGGGAAGCTCAGCGGCTCGCCGAACTGGACCGTGACCTTGGGGAAGCGCAGCCGCTTCCACTGGCGGGCCCGCTCGGAGCCGTGGATGCAGACGGGGACGATCGGCGCCCCGGTTTCCAGGGCGATGCGGCCGATCCCGGGTTTCGGCACCCCCAGCTGTCCTGAGCGGGAGCGGCCGCCCTCGGCGTAGACGAGCATCATCTCGCCCTGGTCGACGAGGATGCGGGCGGTTTCGATCGCCACGTCGTCGTGGTGGCCGCGGCGAACCGGGAAGACGCCGCCGTGCTTGTAGATGTAGGTGAGGACCGGCGGGCCGAAGAGCTGGGATTTGGCCATGAAGCGGATCTTCCGCCGCAGGTAGACGCCGGCGAAAAAGTGGTCCATCTGGCTGAAGTGGTTGGGGGCGAGGACGAGCGGTCCCTGCTTCGGCACGTTCTCCAGCCCGATCGCCCCCACCCGCCAGATCAGCAGGGTCGGGATCGTGAGGACGATGCGGGCGAGCGTGTAGGTCCAGCCGACCCCCTTGCGCGCCGCCTCGTGGAACTGGGTGAAGTACTCCGCCGGACGCGGGTCCTTGTAGACCTGTGGCTTCATCTCGGGCATCGCCATGAGACGGCAGGGGTCGTCGCCGTCTCACTGCCTACCCCCGCTCCGGGCGGGGAGTTACGCCCAGCCGCGCGAGCGCTCCAGCGCCCGCCGCCAGTCGGCCAGCAGCAGCTGCCGCTGCGCCTCCTCCATCCGTGGCTCGTAGCGATCGGCCTCCCGCCACATCTCCCCCACCTGTTCGAGCGTCCAAACGCCGGTGGCGATGCCGGCCAGGTAGGCGGCGCCGAGCGCGGTCGTCTCGGCGATCTCGGGGACGGAGACCGGCGCCCCCAGCACGTCGGCCTGGAACTGCATCAGCCAGCGGTTGAGGGTGGCGCCGCCGTCGGCCCGCAGCAGCTCGAGCCGCTCGCCGCAGGCGGCCTCCTGCGCCCGCACCGCGTCGACGGTCTCGTAGGCGATCGCCTCCAGCGCCGCCCTCGCCAGGTGGGCGCGGCCGCTGCCGCGGGTGAGGCCGACGATCGTCCCGCGGGCGTAGGGATCCCAGTAGGGGGAGCCGAGGCCGGTCAGGGCGGGGACGAAGTAGACGCCGTCGTTGGAGTCGAGCGAGGCGGCGAGCGCCTCGGTCTCCCCCGCCTCCTCGATGATCCCGAGCCCGTCGCGCAGCCACTGCACGGCGGCGCCGGTGACGAAGATCGATGCCTCGAGCGCGTAGGAAACTTCGTCGTCGGAACCGGCGGCGACCGTCACCAGCAGCCCCTCCGGAGCCGCCGGCGGCTCCGGCCCGCTGTTGAGGAGGACGAAGCTGCCGGTGCCGTAGGTGTTCTTCGCCATCCCCGGCTGGTGGCAGGCCTGGCCGAAGAGGGCCGCCTGCTGGTCGCCCGCCACCCCCGCCACCGGCACCTCGCCGCCGAACTCGCCGGTGGTGCCGAAGACGCGGGAGGAGGGCAGCGGCTCCGGGAGCCGCGCCGGGTCGATCCCGAGCAGGGCGCAGAGCTCCTCGTCCCAGGCGAGCTTGCGGATGTCGAACAGCAGCGTCCGCGAGGCGTTCGTGTAATCGGTGACGTGGCGGCCCGTGAGCTTGAAGAGGAGCCAGGAGTCGATCGTCCCGAAGACCGCCCGCTCCGCCCCCTCGACGTTCCGCAACAGCCACTCGATCTTGGTCCCGGAGAAGTAGGGGTCGATGGTGAGACCGGTCCGCTCTCGCACCAGCGGCTCGTGGCCGGCCCGCTTCAGCTCCTCGCAGCGGTCGGCGGTGCGGCGGTCCTGCCAGACCAGGGCGCGGTGGATCGGCTCGCCGGTCTGCGGGTCCCAGGCGACCACGGTCTCGCGCTGGTTGGTGATCCCGATCGCCTCGAGCTCGGGGGCGCCGGCGTCGGCGATCGCGGCGGCGGCGACCCGCCGCGTCACCTCCCAGATCTCGTTGGCGTCGTGCTCGACCCAGCCCGGCCGGGGGAAGAACTGCTCGAACTCCGAGTAGGCGCGCCCGCGAACCTGTCCCTCCCGGTCGAAGACCAGGCAGGTGGTCCCGGTCGTCCCCTGATCGATCGCCAGGATCACTGGCGCTGGACCCTGCAGGTCCGGATCAGGGTCGAGGCGAGCTGGCGCCCGTCGGCAAAAGACATCGAGACCCGCGAGAAGGGGAAGGAAGCGATGTTGATTCCGGCAGGAGCGGCGCAGGCGGCGCTCAGGTAGCTGTGCTTGCGGCCGCGGTAGTAGAAGGTGCGCCGCAGTTCGAGGCTGATCTTCTTCAGGTAGCCGGAACGATTGAGCCGGGCGGGCAGGGCGGCGCTGAAGACCGTGCCGAAGGTGCCGGGCGTCTTGCGGATGTGGAAGACGATGATGCGGCTGTTCGGCACCGGGTCGCTGCCGTAGACGTGGGCGAGGATCGCCCGCTGGCCGCCGACGATCGCGTTGAAGGCGAGGATCCGGCCCTGCAGGGGGAAGCGGTCCTGTTCGGGCAGCGCCAGGGCGCCGAGGTAGCGCCCTTCGCCGACCAGGGCCGAGCGGCAGGCTTCGAGCGCCTGCTGCGAGGTCGCCGGCTCGAGCTGGGAGCGCCGGCAGGTCGGCAGGCCGCGGGTGTCGAGGATGCCGCCGCGGTTGATCGCGATCGAGATGTGGCGCAGGGCCGGCGGCCGCTCGTCGGAGAGCACCCGCACCGTCCCATCGACCCGGACCGAGATCGGCGCTTTCGCCTGCCGCGGCAGTGCGGTCGGAGCGATCCCGCCCTCGAATTTGACGAAGAGGTTCCCCCGCTCGACCAGCTCGGCGTTGGCGACGGCAGCGGCAAGGAGGCACAGCGACGCCAGCGCCACCACCAGAACGACCCGTCTCCTCATCCGCGCCATCGTGCGAGGAACACTAGGGCGAAGTCGCGGAGCTGGCCGAAGCGATGGAGGAAGCCGCGGACGTTCCGGCCGGTGGCGCGGTGCTCGAGGTCGAGCTCGTACTCGCGCAGGCGGAACCCGGCGCGGACGGCGTCGACGGTCATCCCGATCTCCATCCCGTAGCCCCTGGCGAAGGGGAGCGCCGCCCGCAGCGTCTCCGCGCGGAGCGCCCGCTGGCCGGAGATCGGCGCCTCCGTCTCCAGGCCGCAGAGCCGCCGGATCGCCCAGCGGGCGAACCCGAGCGCGAGGCCGAAGCCACCACCGACCCGGCGGCTGAAGGCGGCCACCGCGAGGTCGCACTCGTCTCGTTCGACGGCTTCCACCAGGGGGGTCAACCGCGCCGCCGAGGCGCCGAGGTCACCGTCGCAGAGGAGGACGAGCCGCGGCGGCGGCTCGACGCTCAGCGCGGCCTCGGCCGCGGCGCTGACGTTGCCCCCCTTGCCGTGAGAGCGACCGCGCCGCACCACCTCGGCCCCGGCCAGCATCGCCGCTTCGGCGGTGCCGTCCTCGGAGGCGTCGTCGGCGACCCAGACCCGGGCGCCGGGGAGCGCCTCGCGCAGCGCCCGCACCGTCTCCCCCACCCGCTCGGCCTCGTTGCGGGCGGCGACGATCGCCGCCAGAGCGCCTTCTCCCCCCGCCGCCGGGTCAAGTCCCACCATCGGGCTATTGTCCCCGGCCATGGCAGACATCGAGGCACACATCACCGGCAACGTCTGGAAAATCGAGGTCGCGGTGGGCGACACCGTGTCTGACGGCGACACCGTCGTCATCCTCGAGTCGATGAAGATGGAGATCCCGGTCGAGGCCGAAGACGACGGTGTCGTCAAGGAGATCCGCTGCGAGGAGGGCCAGTCGGTCTCAGAAGGCGACGTCCTCGTAGTGCTGGAGTAGCGGCGGTGGAGGAGCGGCTCGCGGGCGGCAAGCTCCTGCTCGACCAACCGGCCGAGGCGGTCACCCGGCTGACGATCTCCAACCCCGAGCGCCGTAACGCGCTCGACCACGAGGTCCTCGACGCGATCGCCGAGGTGCTGCCGCAGCTGCAGCGCGGGATCGAGAACCGCTGCGTCCTGATCACCGGCGCGCCGCCGCTCTTTTCCGCCGGCTACGACATCGCCGGCATCCCCGAGCAGAGCTTCGAGCGCGACGCCGAGGCGCTCGTCGCCCATCCCTTCCACGCAGCGATGGAGGCGATCGCCAAGCACCCCTGGCCGACCGTCGCCGCGATCAACGGCCACTGCCTCGGCGGCGGCCTCGAGCTGGCGATCACCTGCGACCTGCGGATCTGCGCCGACGGGGCCAAGCTGGGGATGCCGCCGGCGAAACTCGGCCTGATCTACGGCCACACCGGGCTGCGCAAGTTCCTCGACGTGGTCGGGCTGGCGCGGACGAAGGAGCTCTTCCTCACCGGCCGCAACCTCGATGCCGCCCGCGCCGACGAGATCGGCCTCGTCAACGAGGTCGTCGCCGCCGCGGAGCTGGAGGGCGAGTCGGTGGCGCTGGCGGCGGCTATTGCCGGCAACGCACCGCTCTCGATGCGCGGCAACAAGCAGGCGATCAACCTCCTCAACGACGTCGCCGAACTGACCGCCCAGCAGGAGGCGGGGCTGGTTGCCCTGCGCGAGTCCTGCTTTGAATCCGAGGATTTCCGCGAGGGCATCCGCGCCTTCGCCGAGAAGCGCCTCCCGCAGTGGAAGGGACGGTGAGCGCGAAAGCGCGCAAAGCGCTGGCCGCCGCCGACCCGACGATGGCGGCGCTGATCGAGCGGATGGGAAAGCTCGACATCGCGACCCGGCTGCGGCGCCGCAAAGAGGAGCGGCCCGCCGACGCCTACGGAGCGCTGCTGCGGGCGATTGTCGGCCAGCAGCTCTCGACCAAAGCGGCGCGGACGATCTACCTGAGGGTGCTCGACCTCTTCGGCGGCACCACCCCGACGCCCGAGCAGCTGCTGGAGGCGAGCGAGGAGGACCTGCGCGGCTGCGGACTCTCCGGCCGCAAGACCGAATACGTCCGCGACCTCGCCCGCCACGTCCTCAGTGGCGAGCTCGAGCTCGACCGACTCCCGGACCTCGATGACGAGCAGGTGATCGAGGAGATCGTCGCCGTCCGCGGCCTCGGCCGCTGGACCGCGGAGATGTTCCTGCTCTTCCACCTGCAGCGCCCCGACGTCCTCTCCGGCGGCGACCTCGGCATCCGCAAAGCGATCCAGGTCGAGTACGACCTCGAGGAGATGCCGACCCCGACACAAGTCCTGGAGATCGGCGAGCCCTGGCGCCCCCACCGCAGCCTCGCCTCCCTCTACCTCTGGGAGTCGCTGGCCGCGGTACCGGACTAGCTGCCGGACCCGGCCCAAAATGCCAAATTACACGGCCAAGATTGCCAATTTGCATCACCTAAAAATGCCAATTTGCATCAGGCATCTATGCAATCTGCAGCGACCAGCCTCTGAAAGGTAGGGGTCATCGCAAATGCCGCAGCTCCGCCCGAATGTCAAGAACCCGATCCACCGCCTGCTCGAATTCGGGCCGGTCGAGGGCGCCGGTGCGGAGCTTCTTCACCAGCGCCTTCCAGGCGATCTGACCGGTGCTTAGCTTGGCGTAGAGCAACAGGTCGGCTCCCGCGCGGGCGCCGGCGAGCGCGGCTTTCGGGGTGCTGCCGAAGTGTTCGACAGCGGGCGTTTCCAGGGCGTCGGTGACCGTCACGCCCTCGAAGCTGAGGCGGTTGCGGAGCTCGCCGATGGCGATCGCGCGGGTGAAGGCGGCGGGGCGGTCGGAGAAGGCCGGGTAGACCGCGGTGCTGAGCATCACCAGCTTGCCTCCCGCGCCGATGAACGCCCCGTAGGGCTTCTCATCGACTGCCCGCAGTTCGCTCTTGCTGAGCGGGATCCGTTCGACCGAGAAGTCGGTGTTTTCGCGGGCATCTCCGAAGCCGGGGAAGTGCTTGCCGGTGGCGGCGATGCCGCCCGCCTGCAGCGCCTCGGCGAACGGGATCGCGGTGGCAGAGACGCGGGTCGCGGTGGTGCCAAAGCTTCGTTCCGTTTCCGCGATCACCCCTCCCGACCTGTCGACGTCGAGGACCGGCGCCAGGTCGACGTTGACGCCGACGTCGCGCAGGTTGGCCGCCGCACGTTGACCCTGCTCACGGCTGAAGGCGCCACCGCGGGCGCCCATCTCCGCCGCGGAGGCGGTGGGGGCTCCGCTCAGCCGCTTCACCTGGCCGCCCTCCTGGTCGACCATGACCAAGAGCGGGTCGCGCAGCTTCGGCGGCCGCGGGATCGCCTGCAGCCGCGCGATCAGGCGGGTGCCGGCGGCGCGGGTCGGGAAGTTCGCGGCGAAGAGAACGACGCCGGCGACGCGGCCCTCCCGGATCGCCGACCGCAGCCCTGCTCCGACCGAGGTGCCCTCGACGCCGACGACGATCCGCTCGCCGGCCAGCAACTTCGGCGGCAGCGTGCTCGCCACGCTCGCCTTCTGGCCGACCTCGCCGCGCCCGTCGCCCAGCAGCGCCCCGAGCGCGAACGCCGCCAGCGCCAGGCAGGACAAGACCCCCACCGCTCCCCTTCGGCGTCGCGTCACGGTCCGCTCCATCCCCTCGATGGTATGGGTGAATCAGGCGTCCGGGCCGCTTCCTAGGCTGCGCCGCATGCCCCCCTTGATCACCGCCGAGGAGGCCCTCGCCTACGGTCGGCAGACCGAGCACACCGAGATCGAAGCCCTGGTCGAACGGGCCTGGGAAGTCCGTCGCGAGAACTTCGGCGACTCGACCGATATGTGCTCGCTGGTCAACGCCAAGTCGGGCGGCTGCGCCGAGGATTGCGGCTTCTGTGCCCAGTCCCGCTATGCGGAGGCCGACACGCCGATGCACGCGATGATGGAGCCGGAGCAGATCCTCGAGCACGCGAAAGCCGCCGAGGCCGCCGGCGCCCACCGCTTCTGCATGGTCACCCAGGGCCAGGGGCTCTCGAAACGGGACTTCCAGAAGATCCTCGAGGGCACCCGGCTGGTCGCCGAGCAGACCAACCTCAAGCGCTGCGCCTCGATCGGCCACATGTCCGCCGAGCGGGCGAAGGCGCTGAAGGAGGCTGGCGTCCAGCGCGTCCACCACAACGTCGAGTCCGCCCGCTCCTACTACCCGGAGGTCTCGACCACGGTCCGCTACGAGGGCCGCCTGCGGACGATCCAGGCGGTCAAGGAGGCGGGCTTGGAGACCTGCGTCGGCGGCATCCTCAATCTCGGCGAGAGCGAGGAGCAGCGGGTCGAGATGGCCTTCGAGCTCTCCGAGATCAACCCGACCTCGGTCCCGATCAACCTCCTGATCCCGAAGGACGGGACGAAATTCGGCGACCGCGAGGTGATGGACCCGTGGGAGGTCGTCAAGTGGATCGCGATCTTCCGCCTGGTCATCCCGGGCGCCCTCTTCCGCCTCTGCGGCGGCCGGGTCGAGAACCTCGGCTCGATGCACAAGCTGGCGGTCAAGGCCGGCCTCAACGGGGTGATGATGGGCAACTTCCTCACCACGCTGGGCGCCGAGCCGGCCGAGGACCGGGCGATGTTCGAAGAGCTCGGCCTCAACGTCGCCCGCCAGCCCGACAACGGCGCCAACCCGCGGCCCGACAACCGCTCCGGCTGGCTCGAGGGCGAGGCCCCGGAGACGCCGATCGACGAGCTGATCGACAGCCAGGATGAGGCCAACTTCTGGGACCCCTCGACCCAGCTGCGGGTCGTCAAAAAGAAGGGCAAGACCCCCTCTTACCCACAGGCGGCGTGACCGACGTCGCCGAGCGGCTCGAGGAGCTCCGCGAGCAGGGGCTCTACCGGCGGTTGCGGCTGATCGAGGGACCCCAGGGCCCGAGCGTCACCCTCGACGGCAACCCTGTTCTTCTTCTCTGCTCGAACAACTACCTCGGCCTCGCCGACCGCGCCGAGGTGCGGGAGGCGGCGGCGGAGGCGGCGATGCGCTGGGGCGCGGGAGCGGGCGCTTCGCGGCTGATCTCCGGGACGATGGAGCCGCACCGGCAGCTGGAGCAGCGACTGGCGGCGTTCAAGGGCTACGAGGCGGCGCTGTTGTTCGGCTCCGGCTATCTCGCCAACACCGGCCTGGTGGCGGCGCTCGCCGGCAAAGGCGAGGTGATCTTCTCCGACGAGCTCAACCACGCCAGCATCGTCGACGGCTGCCGGCTCTCCCGCGCCCAGACCTTCGTCTACCGCCACGGCGACCTCGAACACCTCGCCTGGGCGCTCTACCACCAGCGCGGCAAGCCGGCGCTGATCGTCACCGACGGTGTCTTCTCGATGGACGGCGACGTCGCGCACCTGCCCGAGCTGCTGGAACTGGCGCGCCGGCACGGGGCGCGGCTGATGGTCGACGAGGCCCACGCGACCGGGGCGATCGGCCCCGGCGGCCGCGGCTCGGTCTCGGCCGCCGGCCTCAGCGGCGAGGTCGACGTCGTCGTCGGCACGCTAGGCAAGGCGCTCGGCTCCTACGGCGCCTACGCCTGCGCCAGTGCCGAGACGATCGACTACCTCGTCAACACCGCCCGCCCGTTCATCTTCTCGACCGCGCCGCCGCCGCCGGGCGCGGGCGCGGCGCTGGCGGCGCTGGAGCTGCTGGAAGCCGAGCCGGAGCTGGTCGAGCGGCTACAGGCAAACGCGAGGACGCTGCGAACCGCCCTCGGCGCGCAGGGGCTCGGCGTCGGCACCGCACAGAGCCAGGTGGTCCCGATCCAGGTCGGCGACGCCGCCGCGGCGATGGAGCTCTGCGAGGAGGCGCTGCGGCGCCGCGTGTTCGCGCAAGGGATCCGGCCGCCGACCGTCCCCGAGGGCTCCTGCCGACTGCGCTGCACGGTGATGGCAACCCACAAGACCGAGGAGTTGGTCTGGGCGGCGCAGCAGATCGGCGCCGCCGCCAGCGAGATCGGCCTCTCCCCCGCCTCGCCGACGCTGGCGACCTGGGCTGCTTAGCCGTGGGAGGAGCGGCGGAGGGTACGCCGGGCGTGTTCGTCACCGGCACCGGCACCGAAATCGGCAAGACCGTCGCCGCCGCCGTCCTCGCCCGCACCCTCGCCGCGGAGGGGAAGCGGATCGCCGTCTTCAAGCCGGCGGTCACGGGTCTCGAAGAGGAGGGCGAGACCGACCATGCGCTGCTGCGCCGCGCCTCCGGCTCGAGCCAAAGCGACGAGGAGATCGCCCCCTACCGCTACGGGCCGCCCGCGTCGCCCCACCTCGCCGCGGCGCTGGCAGGCGAGGAGATCGACCCGGATCGCCTGCGGCAGAGCGCACGCAAGGCAGCCGCGGACGCGGACGCGGACGCGATCGTCTGCGAGGGCGTCGGCGGCCTCCTCGTCCCGCTCTCCCCCACCTACCTCGTCCGCGACCTCGCCGCCGATCTCGCCTATCCGCTGGTGATCGTCGCCAGCCCCGGCCTCGGCACGATCAACCACACGCTTCTCACCCTGGAGTCCGCCCGCGCCGCCGGCCTCGAGGTCGCCGCGGTCGTCCTCAACCCCTGGCCTGAGACCCCGAGCGCGATCGAGCGCAGCAACCGCGAGACGATCGCTGCGCTGGGTGAAGTGTGCGTCGAGACCCTCCACCGCCTCGACCTCGGCGACCCGTCAAGCTGGCCGCAGCTTCGGGTCTAGACGATCACGTCGAGGTTGCTGTCGTTGAGCTCGACGGTGATGCCCGCCGACTCGGCGAGCCCCGCGGCGGCATCGGGGTCGGCGGGAGCTTTCTTCGCCTGCAGCAACACCCGCGCCACGTCGCCGCGGACCGCCTTCGCCATATGCGAGACGGCTTTGCGCTGGCCATCGACCTCCGTGAAGGCCCGCACCGCCAGCAGCGCCGCCCGCTGCGGCTTCCACATCGTCGAGTAGGCGCCGGAGCGCATGTCGACGATCAGGTCGCCGTCGGTGTCCGGCAGCGCCTCGGCGAGCGCGGGGCGCCAGTGCTTCGCCAGCGGCCCGATCCCCTCGAGCTTCTCCTTCGGCGGCAGCTTGTAGTAGGGGATCCGGTCGTCCGGCCGCACGACTCCCCAAAGCGCGCTGGCGATCAGCACCCGCCGCCGTGCCTTCGCCGGCAGCCTCGGCAGCTCCAGCCGTTTGAAGAGGACGCCGGTGTAGACCTCGGCAGCGGGCGCAGCAGGCGCCAGGCGCAGCCCCGGATCGAGCGCGTCCAGCAACTTCTCGCGCCGCTCGCCCAACGCGTCGGCGAAGGCAAGTGAGTCGAGATCGACCGGCGCGCCCGCCTCGGGGGCGGTCTTCCCTTCCGAAGGCGGCAGCAGGACCAGCATCGGGCGGCAGCCTATGCCGCCCGATGGCTCTCAGGCGGCTAAGCCGCCGCGACCTCCTCGGCGGCGATCGCCTCACCGCCGGGGTTGGCCTCGGCGGTCGCCGCCTCGACGCTGGTGGGGCCTTTGGCCTTCGCCCGGATCGCGGTCGCCCCGATCACCGCTCCCACCAGGGCGACGAAGCCGGAGACCGTCATCGCATGACTGAGCGCGTAGACGAAGGCTTCACCGCCGGCCGTGGTCACCTCTTTGGCCTGCGCCACCGTCAGCCCGGGCACTTTCGAGACCGAGCCGCCGCCGAGCTGTTCGGAGACCGCGTCGCGCTGGGCGGCGGTGACCCCGCTCCCGCTGAGCAGCGAGTCGAGCTTCGAGGTCACCAGGCCCTGGAAGATCGCCCCGGTGACGGCGACGCCGAGGCTGCCGCCGACCATCCGGAACATCGAGAGCACCCCGGAGGCGATCCCGGCTTTCTGCACCGGCACCGCGTTCATCGCCGCGCTCGTCATCGGCGACATCGTCATCGCGATCCCGATGCCGAGCAGCATGAACCCGGGCAGCAGGTCGAGGTAGGTCGAGTCGACCGCGATGCGGCTGAAGCTGAACAGCGAAGCGGCGACGATCGTCAGCCCGATCGCGATCAGCCAGCGCGGCCCGAAGCGATCCGAGAGCCGCCCCGCCACCGGCGCCACACCGACGATCATCAGGGTCGAGGGCAGGAACCGCACCCCCGCCTCCAGCGGCGAGTAGCCGAGGATGTCCTGCATGTAGAGGGCGAGGAAGAAGAAGACGCCCAGCATCCCGAAGCTGATGATCATCGCCACGCAGACCGCGGCGAGGAAGTTGCGGTCGCTGAGCAGGTCGAACTGGACCATCGGCGCCTTCACCCGGTTCTCGACGAAGACGAAGGCGGGCAGCGCCAGCGCCGCGACGACGAGCAGGCCGATGACTTCGGTCGAGCCCCAGCCCCAGCTGTTGCCCTCGACCAGGGCGAGGACCAGGGAGGTGAGGCCGACGGTGAGGACGCCGACGCCGGCGTAGTCGACGTCGTGCCCGACCGAGGTGTCGCGGGACTCGCGGACCGCGAACAGGGTTGCGATCACGGCGCCGATCGCGACCGGGATGTTGACGTAGAAGATCGCCCGCCAGCTGACGTGCTCGGTGAGGAAGCCGCCGAGCACCGGCCCGACCGCCAGCGCCAGGGCCGAGACGCCGGCCCAGGTCCCCATCGCCTTGCCGCGCTCGTGGGCGGGGAAGGCGTCGGTGATGATCGAGAGCGTGCCCGGCATCATCAGCGCCGCGCCGACGCCCTGGACCACCCGGCTGATCACCAGCGCGGTCTCGTTCGGAGCGAAGCCGGCGGTCGCCGAGGAGAGCGCGAAGATGACGACGCCGGCGAGGAACATCAGCCGGCGGCCGAAGATGTCGCCGAGCCGGCCGCCGGTCGCCAGCAGCACCGCGAAGGAGAGCGTGTAGCCGTTGATCGTCCACTCGAGGCCGCTGATCGAGGCCCCCAGGTCCTTCTGGATCGAGGGCAGGGCGACGTTCACGATCGTGTTGTCGAGCATGATCATGAACAGCGCGAAACACATCGCGCCGAGCGTCCACCACTTGCGGTTCTCGTCGGTGATCAGGTGGCTGTATCGCGTCGTCAAGAGCGATCACTTCCCTTCAGGTGCTCGTAGGTCTGGGCGATGTCTTCGCGATCCAGGAGCGCCTCGATGGCGGCGTCGAGCTTGCGACGCTGCGCGGCGCTGAGGGTCGCGACGAAGGATTCGATGCCGGTCAGGCGGACGGTGACCAGGGTGGCGACCAGGGTCTTGCCCTTGGCGGTGATCTTCACCCGGCGCACCCGGCGGTCGTTCGGGTCCTCGACCCGGGTCGCCAGCTTCGCCTTGACCAGCGCGTCGACGGCGCGGCTCATCGAGGGCACGGAGACGCCGAACAGCTCGGCCAGGTCGCTGACCTGCCAGGCCTCGGCGGAGTGCCCGAGCCCACCCAACTCCAGGAGGACCTTGCACTGGGTCATCGAGAGACCCGTCTCCTCGATCACCCGCAGCTGGTTGCCGCGGTCGTAGAGGAACATGTGGTGCATCAGCGCGGTCAGCCGCGCCGCGGTGTCCTTCTCCGCCGGGCCGGTCTCCTTGCGGGAGGCCTCCTCGATCGCTTTCACATCCGTCGCGTGCATAAAGACAATAGTTGCACGCGCGCAACCTTTTCGAAAGAGCAATAGTTGCTCGTGTGATGCATATCACGCGCCTGCTGCTCCGCAGCGGCGGGTGCGACGAAGCGGCTTAGGCCTCGCCGTCGAAGTAGTCGACGCCGCTCTCGCGGCGGACCATCACGTCGGTCTCCGAGTCCCCGGTCCAGATCCCGACCTTGTCGCTATCGGGGTAGACGGTGGCGGTTGGGACGACGACGGTGGAGAACATCAGCACGCGGGCGGCCTCCTCGGTCTCGTTGCGGATGCCGTGGGCGCCGGCCACGCCCTTCTCAAAGAAGACGACGTCCCAGGGCTCGAGCCGGTCGGAGCCCTGCGGGTGGCGCAGGGTCGGGTGGCCCTCAAGGACCAGCAGCCACTCCTCCTCCCCCACCTCGTAGTGGTAGGGACAGACCGCCTGCCCCGGCGGCAGTTCGTAGACGGTGATGCCGGACTCCTCGGCGCCGCCGAGCAGCTTGCCGAGGCGCGCCTGGCCGCTGCGAAAGCCCTCGGGGTCCTCCTCGTCGTAGGAGAACTGCGGCGCCGCGATGTTGATCCGCTTCATACGCCGAAGCTAGCAGCGCAAACAGCGCCCTTTGGGACCGCCGGCTCCCGCCGAGCCCGGGACTAACGTGCGAATGCGATGCAGCCAGACCACGCACAACTCGACCGCGATTACGTCTGGCACCCGTTCACGCAGCAGCAGGGCTGGAGCGCCGAAGCGCCGCTGGTGGTCGAGCGCGGCGAGGGCTCCTACCTCTTCGACAGCGAGGGTCGGCGCTACCTGGACGGGACCGCGGCCCTCTGGTGCAACGTTCACGGCCACCGCCACCCGGCGATCGACGCGGCCGTGCGCGAGCAGCTCGACCGGGTCGGGCACACGACGATGCTCGGCCTCACCCACCCCGGCGCAACCGAGCTGGCGGCGCGGCTGATCGAGATCGCCCCCGGCGGCCTCTCGCGTGTCTTCTACTCCGACTCCGGCTCGACCGCGGCCGAGATCGCGCTGAAGGTCGCCTTCCAGTACCAGCAGCAGCGCGGTGGCGAGCACGCCCGGCGGACCAAATTCGTGCGCCTGCATGAGGCCTACCACGGCGACACGATCGGCTCGGTCTCGGTCGGCGGCATCGACCTCTTCCACTCGACCTACCGGCCGCTGCTGTTCGAGACCCACGTCGCCGCGCCCGGCGACGCCGCTGACCTCGAGCGGGTGCTGGCGACGCACGCGGGGGAGGTCGCCGCGGTGATCGTCGAGCCGCTGGTCCAGGGCGCCGCCGGCATCCTGGTCCAGCCGCCCGGGTACCTGCGCGCCGCCCGCGAGCTCTGCGACCGCCACGGCGTGCTGTTGATCTGCGACGAGGTGGCGACCGGCTTCGGGCGCACCGGGACGATGTTCGCCTGCGAGCAGGAGGGCGTCGCACCGGACCTGATGTGCCTGGCGAAGGGGATCACCGGCGGCTACCTGCCGCTGGCGGCGACGCTGGCGAGCGAGGAGATCTACGAGGGCTTCCTCGGCAGGTACGAGGAGTTCAGGACCTTCTTCCACGGCCACACCTACACCGGCAACCCGCTCGCCTGCGCGGCGGCGCTGGCGAACCTCGACATCTTCGAGCGGGAGCGGACGCTGGAGCGCCTGCAGCCGAAGATCGCCCACTTCGAAGAGCTGCTCGCCGGCATCGCGGCGCTGCCCGAGGTAGCCGAGGTGCGCCAGAAGGGCGTGATGGTCGGGATCGACCTCGGCGACCATGACCCCTCCCTGCAAATGGGCCACCGGGTGACGATCGAGGCCCGCAAGCGCGGTGCCTTCATCCGCCCCCTCGGCAACACGATCGTCCTCATGCCCCCCCTCGCGATCTCCGAGGACGAGCTGCGGGAACTCGTCGCGATCGCCGGCGAGTCGATCCAGGCGGCGGTTGCGGAGTCGATACTCACCGTGTGACAGATACGGAACCTGCCCGTAGTACGGGCATGGAGCAGGCACTGGTGGCAGAGGCAAAGGACGCGCCGAAGGAGGCCGATCTCGCCTTCGACCGTCTCTACCGCTCCAGCCGCGACGACCTCTACGCCTACGTCGCCAGCCTCCTCCGGGACGCCCCCGCAGCTGAGGAAGTGACCGCGGCCGCCTTCGAGCGCGCCTACCGCAAGCGCAACCGCTTCGACCCGCGGCGGGGCGAGCCCCGCGCCTGGCTCTTCGGCATTGCCCGCAACGCCGCCCTCGACGAGCTGCGCCGCCGCGGGCGCCAGGCGGAGTTGACGGCGGAGCCGGCCGACCTGACCGCCTTCGGGGCCGAGGAGGGCGCCGAGCACGACGAGCGCCGCCTCGCGGTCTCCGCCGCCCTCGAGCGCCTGCAGCCGGCCGAGCGCGAGCTGATCGCGCTCAAGTTCTTCGCCGGCCTCGAGAACCGCGAGATCGCCCGCGTCCTCGGCGTCAGCGAGTCGAACGCCGGCACCAAGCTGCACCGAGCCATGACCAAGCTGAGGGAGGCCTGCGATGGAACCGCCTAGGGACGAGCAGCTGATTGCCGACCTCCAAGCCCTGCGCCCCACCCCCCGGCCGCAGTTCGCCGCCGAGCTCGACGAGCGCGCCGCCGCGGGCTTCCCGCGGCGCTCGCGCAAGGGTGCTCCGGCGATTTCCTTCGCCAAGCGGATGAAATGGCCGGAGCACCCGCTGCGTCTGGTGATCCCGGCGGGTGGAGTCGCCGTGGTCGTGGTCGCGGTCGTCACCGCGCTCAGCGTCGGCGGCTCGGGCGGCACCAGCAGCGAAGCCGAACCGAACGCATCTAGCGGTCTTCTCTCCCAGGTCGAAAGGTTCGATGGCCACGCCGCGCCCAGCGGCGCCGCGGCCGCCGGGTCCAGCGAGGCTGGAGTCGAAGCCGAAGAAGGAAGCCAGGCTTCTCTCGCTGCCCCGGAGCACACCCTCGGCAGCAAAGTCCCCCAGGCCCCTGGCTCAACCGCACCCTTCGGCCGCCGCGCCGTCGAACGCAACGCCGAAATCACTCTCGCAGCCGATCCTAAGGACGTCGACGACGACGCCTCGCGGGTCTTCGAAGCCGTCCACGCCAGCAACGGCATCGTCATGCGCTCCTCGACCGAGGAAGGGCGCCCCGGCGAGGCCGGCGCCACCTTCGAGCTGCTGATCCCGAGCGCCCGGCTCGATGACGCGATGGCCGCCTTCTCGGAGATCGACGCGGTCCGCTCGCGCCACGAAGCAACCGCCGACATCACCGCGCCGACCGTCACCGCCGCCGAGCTGCTGAAGGAATCGCGGGCGCGGATCGACGGCCTGCTCACCCAGCTCGGAGCGGCGGAAACCAAAGAAGAGCAGGAGACGATCGAAGCCGAGCTACGGCACGAGCGGCGCCATGCGAGCCGCCTGGCGGCTCAGGTGACCCACCTGCACAAGCGCGCCGATTTCTCCCGCGTCTTCCTGCGGATCGAGACCGGCGGCGGCAGCGAATCCTCCGGTGGCGCCTGGGGCATCGGCGACGCCTTCCACGACGCCGGCCACCTCTTGACCGTCACCGCCGCCATCACCCTCGTCGCCCTCGCGCTCCTCGCTCCGATCGCGCTGATCGCCCTTCTCGCCTGGCTCACCCACCGCGCCTGGGTCCGCCGCGAGCGCCGTCGCGTCCTCAGCTGAGGGTTAGGCTCCTCCGATGGAGGAGCGACGCCGGGGGCCGGCGGAGATGCCGAACTTCGGGGCGCCGTCGACGCCGCGGCCGGCGGCCTCGATCGTGCTGCTGCGGCGCGGTGGCAAGCATTCGCAGCGGGCGCTCGAGGTGCTGATGCTGAAGCGCAGCGAGGAGGCGAAGTTCATGCCCGGCGTCTGGGTCTTTCCCGGCGGCTCGCTGGATGAGGCCGACGGCCCAGAGGAAGCCGGCCTCCGCGCCTGCGCGGTGCGCGAGCTCGCCGAGGAGGCGGGGATCGAGCTGCCGGCCGAGGAGGAGCTGGTCCCGTTCACCCGCTGGATCACCCCCGAGCTGATCGCGACCCGCTTCGACGCCTGGTTCTTCCTCGCCCTCGCCCCGGCGCACACGCCGCCGCAGCCCGACGGGGTCGAGACCACCGAGGCGCGCTGGTTCGAGCCCGCCGCGGCCTTGGCGGCGCAGGATGCCGGCGAGCTCGTCCTCTCCTTCCCGACCCGCACCCAACTCGGCTGGCTCGCCGAGTTCGGCACCTCCGACGAGGCGCTCGCCGCCTACCGCGACCGCACCCTGCGGCCGATCCTCCCCAAGGTGATCGCCGACGACGGCCCCGAACCGCGCATCGTCCTCCCGGAAGACCCCGACTACCCGGCCGACTGAGGCTGCTGGTCGGGGAACGGCGCCAGGCCGGCGTGCCAGGGGCCGGGCGCGTAGGTGTGGATGCCGCTCTCTTCCATCTCGGACTGCAGGCGCCGGAACAGCTGCCCGGCGTTCTTCAGCGCCGCTTTCAGTTCTTCGGGGCTGCGCTCGCCCAGACGCCAGAGGAACCAGAGCTGGCGGTCGTTCACACCGAAGTCGACCTCTCCCTGGATCGTCGTCACCCAGCCGAGGAAGCCGGGGCTGAAGAGCTCCCGCAGCGCCACCGGGTCGTACTCCTTCGGCACCGTCGCCAGGAAGCGCTTGTTGAAGTCGATCGACTCGAACTCGACCTTGCGCTGGAAGCGCTGCGTCACCACCTCGTGCCCCTCGATCGACTCGACGTTGAAGGCCGGCACGACCTGCGCCAGATCCGGCATGTGGGCCTTGGCGAGCAGCGCCGTCGGCAGCACCGCCTTGTTGAAGAAGCCACCGAGTTCCTTTTCGTCGGCGTCGCAGGAGGCGCCCCAGAAACCCGCGGTCAGCTGCCCGGTCAGTCGGTTGACGCCGCCGACGCAGAGCGCCACCGGCCCGTCTTTGGGGTTGATCCCGCCCACCGGCTCATAGGTAAGCCCGTTGCGCTCGCCGTAGCTGCGCACCGTCTCGGCCCATTCCTGCGCTTCCTGCTTCGCACCCACGCCGCGATCCTACGGATAGGATTCCCCTGAACCCGGTCCCCTGACAGGAGCCCCAATGACCATCGCCATCATCGTCGTCATCGCGATCATCGTTATCGCGGTCCTCTACTACATCGGGAAGCGCAACTCGATCATCGCCTCGCGCAACCGGGTCGACGAGTCCTGGAGCGGGATCGACGTGCAGCTGAAACGGCGCCACGACCTCGTCCCGAACCTCGTGGAGACGGTCAAAGGCTACGCCGAGCACGAGAGCGCGACCTTCGAGAAAACGACCCAGGCGCGGGCTGCCGCGATGCAGGCGCAGGGCGTCGAGGAGACCGCCAAAGCCGAGCAGCAGCTGACCCAGGCGCTGGCCGACGTCAAAGCCGTCGCCGAGAACTACCCGACCCTGCGGGCGACCGAGAACTTCCAGCAGCTGAGCCGCAACCTCTCCGAGCTCGAGGACGAGATCCAGGCCTCGCGGCGGATCTACAACTCCAACGTCCAGTCCTACAACACCTCGATCCAGCAGTTCCCGGGCTCGATCATCGCCAACCAGGGCGGCTTCACCCCCCGCGAGTACTTCGAGATCGAGGACGCCTCCGAGCGCAACGCGCCGCAGGTCAGCTTCGGCAAATGACCCATTGACCAACTGGCCACCCAGCCAGGATCTCTAACATTCATTGTCGATGACCACTGAGACCAAGGACGCCACGCTCTGGATCTGCGAGAGCTGCGGCTTCATCTACGACCCGGCGATCGGCGACCCCGACGGCGGTATCCCACCCGGCACCGCGTTCGAGGACATCCCCAAGGACTGGTTCTGCCCCGTCTGCGGCGCCCGCACGACCGACTTCCGCCCCCTCGAGCCGGGCGAGGCCTAGGCCGCCGACCGGCTCGGCTCGCTGATGAGCCAGTACGACTACGACTGGGTTGTCGTCGGCTCCGGGTTCGGGGGCTCGGTCTCAGCCCTGCGCCTGGCCGAAAAGGGCTACAAGGTCGCGGTCCTCGAGTCCGGCAAGCGCTTCACCGAGAAGGACTTCCCGAAGTCGACCTGGGACCTCCGCCGTTACTTCTGGGCGCCTCGGCTGGGCATGCGCGGAATCTTCCGCCTCTCGACCTTCAAGGACGTCACCGTCGTCAGCGGCTCAGGCGTCGGCGGCGGCAGCCTCGGCTACGCCTGCACCCTCTACAAACCGCCGTCGAAGTTCTACGAGGACGCGCAGTGGGGCGACATGGCCGACTGGGAGACCGAGCTGGCCCCGCACTACGCCGAGGCGCAGCGGATGCTCGGCGTCGCCAACGTCGAGACCGACGATGCCGCCGACGAGCTCCTGCGCGAGTACGGCGAGCAGATCGGCGTCGGCGACACCTACCGCAAGACCCCGGTTGGGATCTTCTTCGGCGAGCCCGGCAAAACCGTCGCCGACCCCTACTTCGGCGGCGAGGGCCCCGAGCGCACCGGCTGCACCTTCTGCGGCCGCTGCATGGTCGGCTGCCAGCACGGAGCCAAGAACACCCTGGTCAAGAACTACCTCTACCTGGCCGAACGGCGCGGCGTCGAGGTGATCCCCGACCGCACGGTCACCGAGATCCGCCCGCTCGGGGCCGAGGACGGCTCAGACGGCTACGCGATCACGAGCGAACGCTCCGGGATGATCCCCGGCCGCGGCCGCCACACGATCAAGGCCCGCGGCGTCGTCGTCGCCGCGGGCGCCCTCGGCACCAACAAGCTGCTGCAGCGCTGCCGCCTCGGCGGCGCCCTCCCCCGCATCTCCCACCGCCTCGGCGAGCTGGTCCGCACCAACAGCGAGATGATCCTCGCGGTCACCGTCCCCGAGGACTACCCCGAAGACCTGACCAAGCGGGTGGCGATCAGCGGCAGCATCTACCCCGACCCCAACACCCACATCGAGACCGTTTCCTACGGCAAGGCGGGCGACTCGATGGGCCTGCTCTACACGCTGCTGGTCGGCGACGGGACCCGCGTCACCCGGCCGCTGAAGCTGCTCGGGCAGATCGTCCGCCACCCGCTCAACTTCGCCAAGGCCCTGTATCCGAAGGGCTGGTCGCGGCGGACGATCATCCTCCTGGTGATGCAGACGCTCGACAACGCGATCGCCCTGCGCCCGCGCCTGAAACGCTCGGGCAACGTCTGGCTGCAGACCGAGCAGGACCCCGAGAAGCCGAACCCGACCTTCATCCCGGTCGCCAACGACGCCGCCGAATGGCTCGCCGAGCGCACCGGCGGTCTCGCCCAGAGCTCGGTCACCGAGGCGCTCTTCAACGTCCCGAGCACCGCCCACATCCTCGGCGGCGCGGTGATCGGGCACGGCCCCGAGGACGGCGTCGTCGACGCCCGCCAGCGGGTCTTCGGCTACGAGAACCTGCTCGTCTGCGACGGCTCGGCGGTGCCGGCGAACGTCGGCGTCAACCCCAGCCTGACGATCACCGCTTTAGCCGAGCACGCGATGAGCGAGGTTCCCGCAGCCTCAGAGCTCGACTACGAAGCGAACCTCTCGGCGACGTAGTCCCAGTTGACGACGTTCCAGTAGGCGTCGATGTATTCGGGCCGTTTGTTCTGGTACTTCAGGTAGTAGGCGTGCTCCCAGACGTCGCATCCGAGCAGCGGCGTGGTCCCGTCGGAGATCGGCGAGTCCTGGTTCGGGGTCGAGATCACCGCGAGGCCGGATGAGTCTTTGACCAGCCAGGCCCAGCCGGAGCCGAAACGGGCGACGCCGGCCTTTTTGAACTCCTCCTTGAAGGAGTCGAAGGAGCCGAAGGTGTCGCCGATCGCCGAGCCCAGCTCGCCGCTCGGCTCGCCGCCGCCGTCGGGGCTCAGCATCTGCCAGAAGAGCGAGTGGTTGTAGTGGCCGCCGGCGTTGTTGCGGACCGCGGCCTGCTTGTCCCCGGGCAGCGCCGAGAGGTTGCGGAGGACGTCCTCGACATCGCGGTCGGCCCACTCGGTGCCTTCGAGTGCGGCATTGGCTTTGTCGACGTAGGCCTGGTGGTGTTTGTCGTGGTGGACGCGCATCGTCGCCTCGTCGATGTGGGGCTCGAGCGCGTCGTAGGGGTACGGCAGGTCGGGTACGGAGAAAGCCATCGCAACTCCTTTTTTCGGTTTGAAGTCCGACTCGGAGCCTAGATGAATCGACCGCGCCCCTATTCCTGAGTCGTCGCTTCGACCGGTGCCGCCGCTTCGACCTCGCCGGCCTTGGGAGCGCCGATCCGCGGGACCGCGCCGGCGTCGCCGCCGGTCCATTCGTTGAACCGGTACCAGGCCGGCTTCGCCTCCCGTTCCTCGTTCAGCAGACCCGCCGAGTGGCAGAAGCTGCAGGTGCCGTCCTCGTCGGTCCAGGTGAACCACCAGACGCCGCCGACGCCCCAGCGGACGCGGTTGGCCGAGAGCATCGAGAAGGCCTTGGAGAGCTGGAACGCCTGCCCGAAGAGCCCCCGCTGCCAGCGGGTCGGCCCGTCTTCGGATCCCCAGCCGAGCTCGGTGACGAAGAGCGGCGTGCCGAAATCGTGGTGGCGGCGCATGATCCGGCGCAGGTTGTGCAGCTGCGCCCCCATCGCGGTGGCGTCGGCGACGTAGGGGTGCAGGCCGACCCCGTCGAAGTACTTCTTGACGTTGCCGGCGCGGTAGAAGCGTGAGAGGAAGTCGCCGGAGGCGATGTTGGGGGGGATCTGCAGCGGCCGCCCGAAGAGGCCGCCGAGGATCACCTGCGAGCCCGGCGCCTGGCGGTGGATGACGCCGCCGGCGATCCGGATCAGGCGGGCGAAGCGCCGCGGTTCGGGCCCGGTCGCGAAGGTGACGAGGTTCTCCTCGTTCCAGATCTCCCAGCGCCTAATCGGGAAATAGGGCAGCTCCTCTTCCCCCTGCCAGAACGCCCCGCCGGGCCCGTAGCGGTGAACCGCCGCCCGCACGAACGAGGCCCAGGCGCGGCGCTGATGGGCCGTCGTCACCGGCAGGTCGATCCCCAGCGGCGTCACCCACTTCGGCGAGGCGGTGATGAAGGGAAAGACTTCGATTTCGGCCTCGGCCGCCAGGCGTACTTCGCGGTCGAAGCCCTCCCAGTTGCGTTCGGTGAAGGCCGGGTTCTGCGGCTCGACCCCCGACCAGAAGAGCGGCAGCCGCACGCTCCGCACATCGGCCTCGCGCATCAGCCGGTAGTCCTTCGCCGTGCCCGAGTTCTGCGGCGAGATGCCGACGAAGCCCGGCGGCAGGTAGCCAGGCGCCGCCACCGGCATGGTCGCCAGCGTCAGCAGAGCCAGAATCGTCGCAATCAAGCCTCGAGCCATCTTCATCGAAAGGAACCGCTCCCCTCTGCAAAGTAGCGGCAGACACCTCTCGGCACCCCGCTTCCACCGTCTGGGATAATCAACTCTCTCGGGGCGTGGCGCAGCCTGGTAGCGCGCACCGTTCGGGTCGGTGAGGTCCCCGGTTCAAATCCGGGCGCCCCGATGATTGCCGGGTCTTCCCGGTTTCTTTTTAGTTGAGCTCATCCCCCGGCGGCCTTTTCTCCCCAAACTGGGGACTCGGGGAATCGCTGACCGATCTACCTCCCATACCAAGGAGTACCTATAGAGGTCACCGGCATTCCGACGAGAGGAGACGGTGATGAACGGATCCGCGAAACGAGCGGTACCCCCTGATCTGGCAGAGGCCGGCCGTTCCTTGGAGAAAGCGGCCAAGGCTGTTCGAACTCGGGCGAGCGGCGAGATCAAGGCGATCGAAGTGAACCGCGACGAAGATCTTCATCGCCTGGAGGAAGCGATGAAGGCTCTTGGGATCGTCGAGCGTACGCCCTCCGCGCCACCGCCGCCCCCAGCGTCTGAACGCGCTCGAAGGCGACGCCGTTCGAAGCGACCCGTTACCACTCCCGCTGCCGCGCGAGAGCGCCGCGAGGGGATGGTTCGCTATGTCTCCGAACAGGGGGAGCCGTGCTCCAGTAGGGACATCGAAGCCGCGCTTGACTTGACGCGCGACTCGACTCGCAATGGCCTGCGGCTGCTCTGCGACGAAGGTCGCCTCGAACAGATCGGCAATCGCTCGGCTACTCGCTACCGGTTGCCGAGCGGCCCCGCCTCCGCGCCACGAGGGGGGACCGTGCAGGGGCGCATCGTGCAGACACTCGAGGAGCGAGGTTGGGCTTCGCTCGAGGAATTGGCGCAGGCGACCGGAGCGCCGCGCGAGGAAGTGGCAAAACACTGCAACCTTCTCGTCAGCGAACAGGAGATCTATCTGACGGAGCGCGAAGGGCGCAGCGTGTACGCGATAACCGGTGTCCTCTGATGGCCCGCTCACCAGCAGCGGCCATCGCCGAGACGAAAGCCCGAGAGGGCGAGAAATTCGACCGAGCGGTGGGCCTTCTGGTCTCGCCGCCGAAAGCGGCACCTTCCCCCCGCCGCTTCCGGCTTGCCGCTCGCGTCATCGCCAAACGCGATCTCGAGGAATTGACCGTCTGGCTGCTACGGCGCTGTCGCTGCCGGCGCGCCGATGCCGAAGAAGCGACACAGGAAGCGTTCGAGAAGCAGCTACGAAACGAACCGGAGTTCTTCGCACAGAATCGCGAGGAGTGGTGGCCGCGTCTCTGCGGGATCGCCCGCTACCTCCTCCTCGAAGCCAAGGACTCGCAGCGCCGCATAGTCCTCACCGACGCCCAAATCGAACCGGCGGGCAGGGACGCGTTCGACAAGGAAAGCTCGGCTCTGCCCGCCTCGCCTGCGGCATGCGACTACACATCGGTCAACCCTCCCTTGGCCGAGGAACCGTGGAGCAGGATCCAGATCATCGGCGCGCTGCAGCGGTATGCGCACTATCACGAAAAAGCACCGCGGGAAATCGACTGCCAACCGCTGCACCGCCTCCCACCCGTGGCGACCATCCGGGCTTGTTTCGGCAGCTTTGGCAAAGCCCTTTGGGAGGCGGGGATGCGCGAGCGGCGGAAGCGGATATGGACGCAGCCCGAGGCTCTCTCAGACTGCCTTTCCTTCCGACGAAGGCACGGGCGCTGGCCGGATGCGCACGACCTCCGATGGAACACCGGTGAGCTTCCCAGCCGAAACACGATGATCAGACTTCTCGGCAGCACCAATCCGGGTGTGGTGCAGCAACAGGTCGAATCGATTCTCACCACGGCCTGACCCCTAGTGCTCCTTTAGGCAGTATCACCGTCGAGCCCGAAGCCCACGCGGCTCCCGGCCGGGACCAACTCCATGTACTCCGGGGCGTGGGCGATGCTCTTCTCGGGCACATCTGCGCACTACCCGCTGTCCGCGGTGTCTAAGTGCGCCAAATCGGCCGCTAGGGTCTACTCGATGGACGCCGCCCCAGCCTTCGAGGTCCACGAGGCAAACCTCCACGGCCACCGCGCGGTCTACCGGGTGGCCGGGAGCGGACCGACCATCGTCCTCATCCACGGGATGATCAACTCCTCCCGGCACTGGGAGGCGGTGGCGAGTCGCCTCGCCGGCTCCTACCGGGTGATCGCCCCCGACCTGATCGGCCACGGCGACGCGGCCACGCCCCGCGGCGACTACTCGCTCGGCGCCCACGCGGCGAGCATCCGCGACCTGCTGACGACGATCGGGGTCGAGCGGGCGACGATCGTCGGCCACTCCCTCGGCGGCGGCGTCGCGATGCAGTTCTTCTACCAGTTCCCCCAGCGCACCGAGCGCCTGGTGCTGATCTCCAGCGGCGGCCTCGGCGATGACGTCAGCCCGCTGCTGCGCGGCGCCGCCCTGCCCGGCTCGGCGGCGCTGCTGCGCCTGGCGACGCGGCCGCAGGTGGTTGGCGGCCTCGCCGCGGCGGGCGCGAAGCTACGCGCCCGCGGGAACAACACCGGCGTCTACCTGCAGGCGGTGGCGCGGGCGCTGGGGCCACTGCAGGAGCCCGGCTCCCGCCGCGCCTTCCTCCAGACCCTGCGCTCGGTGATCGACGTCCAGGGGCAGAGGGTGAGCGCTCGCGACCGCCTCTACCTGCTGGGCGAGATGCCGACCCTGATCGTCTGGGGGGAGCGCGACCGCACGATCCCGCTCAAGCACGGCCTCGAGGCCCAGCACTCGATCCCCAACTGCCGCTTCGAGACCCTCCCCCGCGCTGCCCACTTCCCCAACCTCGAAGACCCGGAGGGGCTCGCCGCGGTCCTCGGGAGCTTCATGGCGACGACCTCCCCCGCCCACATCGTCGACTCGGAGTGGCGCGACGTGATCGGGCAGCGGGCGCGCCTGCGCCGCGTCGCCTAGCTAGCCGCCCTCAGGGGGCACAGCCACGTGCTGCTCGAAGGCCACCGGCCCCGAGCTCTGCAGCGAGGCGACCACGGCCTCGGTGGCGCTCGCCTGATCGCCGATCGCTCCCTGCGCCTGGACCAGGACCACCCGCTTCGGTGAATCGCCGGCAGCAGAGCCGAAGTTCCACATGGACATCGCCGCCTCCAACGGCGAGAGGCTGGGGTTGAAAGCGGCGTTCTCCGCCAACCGCCCGGTGAAGACCGCCCCAGAGTCCGTTTCGACCGCGACGCCGGCGTAACATGGGGAGGGCTTCGTGTAAGGCAGCGGGGCATAGCTCCCGTTGACCGCGGAAAGCGCCGCCAGCACGGCGGCATCCTGGCTCGCGACTTCCAGTTCCAGGCCATGGTCCTGGGGGCTCATCAGTTCTTCGCCCGGTTCCACTTCGAGGTCTTTGGGCCCGAACGGTTCGGGGAGGAACTTGGTCAGAAGCTGCGGCTTTTTCCCTCGCAGCAGCAGCACCAGTTTCGGGGCGGTGGTGATCTCGTAGAGGAACTGCCTGCAGTAGCCGCAGGGCGCCTCGTTGCAGGCGAGCACCACCAGGCCCGCCTCGCCGTGCTGCCAGGCGTTGGCGGTGGCGGCCTGCTCGGCGTGCAGGGTGAAGGAGAGGGCGGCCCCGGCGTACTCCATGTTCGCCCCCAGGTAGAAGGCGTTGGTGGACGAGCCCTGCGCTATCGCCCCGACGTGGAAGCCGGAGATCTGAGGCTGGGCGTAGACCTTCGCCACTTCGGTCAGGACCAACAGCACTGCTTCCAGGCTCAGCCCGCCCAGGCTGGCGAGCTGGCGCACTTCCTGTTCGCCGATCACGCCCACGAAATCCGGTTCGGTGACCATCTCCCGGAGCGCGTCGCGCAGGTTTTCAGAGCCCACTTCACGCAGCACTTCTTCCAGCAGATCGAGGTCCGCGGGCATGCCTGCTCCTTCCGGTTCCGCGCTCAAGCGGGGCTGGGGTCCTCCCGAACCTATAGAAGGAGCATCAGGTAATCAATACCTTTTAAGCAGTGACGGCGCCCGGCGTCACTCGACCGCGGCGATCGCCCGCTTCACTTCGGCGAGCGTCGGCCCTTCCTGCAGCGTCCTGGTCCCGTTGGGGCCGTTGACGATCATCGCCTGCCCGTAGCGGATGCCGAGCTGGCGGCCGAGTTCCTCGTAGCCTTCGAGCCGCTTCTGGATCGCGCTGCCAGAGGCCTTGGCCGCTTCGACCGCCCGCTTCCATTCTTCGATTTCCAGTTCCTCGACCCCACCGGCGATCGAGCTCTCGAAGCCTTCGAAGAGCTTGGTGGTGCGGAAACGCTTCGCTTCTTCCTGGCTGCGGAAGAAGAGGTAGATGTACTGCCAGCCGTAGCCCTGTTCGGCTGCGGCCTCAGCGCCGTAGAAACCGAGCTCCTGCGCCGTTTCCGCGTTTGAGTAGTGGCGGTAGAGGAGCTTGACGTCGCCCGGCCGCACGTACGGTTCCATCAGACCGGGGATCGTGCTGAGGAAGTCTTCGCGGCAGCTCGCGCACTGCAGGTCGTTGAAGACCTGGATCGACACCGGGGCGTCGTTGGATCCGAGCCGGTCGCCTTCCTGGGGGACGCCGCCGAACAGTTCCTGGGCTTCGGAGATGCCGGCGACGTGGACGACTCCCTTGTCCGCCTTCTGGGTCGAGATGTTGACGATCGCGTAACTGAGGGCGAAGAGGCCCGCCAGAAGCAGGGCGACGACCCAGAACCTGCCCCGGCGGGGCAGCGGCTTGACGGCGACTTCAGAGGACATCGACGGGCATTATCGCGGGCCGCTCCGTTCGGCCGATTCCGCAAGCTGCGGGCTTCCACGGTTGACAGGCCATCGCCGCGTGAGGAATATGGCTCCTACCCACTTCTCACGACCGGGAGGTCATCGATGGCCCATCATCTCACCCCCGCCCAGCTCGCCGATCAGCTGCAGATGGAGCGACAGGAGGTGATCGGTAAATGCGTCGAGATGGGGGTGCCGATCTATCACGGCCGGATCGACCGAACGCTCTTCGAAACCTCGCTGCGCACCATCCCCACCGCCCCGCCCGGCCAGTCCTCGCCCCGAACGCGGCGCTGAACTAGACTCCCCCGGCAGATGTCGGGGAGAGGTACCAACTCGAAAACGATCGCGGATCTGCTGCCGCGCGCGGCGGAGATGTACGGCCCGGCCGTCGCGGTCAAGTTCAAGGACGGCGACCGTTGGGTCGACCGCACCTTCGACGAGGTGGCCGAGATCGTCCGCCCCCTCGCCTTCGGCCTGGTGACGCTCGGGGTCGAGAAAGGCGATCGGGTCTCGATCCTCGGCAACACCCGCCCCGAGTGGACCTACTTCGACTTCGCCGCGCTCTCGATCGGCGCCACGGTGGTGCCGATCTACCAGACCAACTCGCCGGAGGAGTGCCGCTACGTGCTCGAGAACTCCGACTCCAAGGTGGTCGTCGTCGAGGACGCCGAACAGCTGGAGAAGGTGCGGGAGGTCCGCGACCAGCTGCCCCAGCTCGAGCACATCGTCCTGATGACCGGCAGCGCCGAGGACGCGATCTCGATGGAGGATCTCGCCGCCAAAGGCGCCGGTGGCGACGACGCCACCTGGAAGACGCTCTACGAGGCGGTCACGCCGGCGGACATCTGCACCTTCATCTACACCTCCGGCACCACCGGGCCGCCGAAGGGCTGCATCATCAGCCACGGCAACTACCGGGCGATGCTGGACATGGTCAACGAGGTCAGCGTCATCGAAGACGAGGACCTCACCTACCTCTACCTGCCGCTCGCCCACTCCTTCGCCCTGCTGATCCAGCTCGGCAGCTTCGACCTCGGCACCACGATCGCCTACTGGGAGCGGGATCCGCTGAAGATCCTCCCGAATCTGGCGGAAGTGAAACCGACCTACTTCCCCTCGGTGCCGCGCATCTTCGAGAAGATCTACACCGCCGCGACGAGCGCGATCGAGAAAGAGGGCGGCCTCAAAAAGCGGGTCTTCAACTGGTCGATCAAGACCGGAGCCAAGATGCGCGAAGCCGAACACAGCGGCCGTAAGCCCGGCTTCCTCCTGCAGCGCTCCTACGACTTCGCCGACAAGCAGGTGCTGTCGAAGATCCGCAACCTCTTCGGCGGACGGATCCGCCTCGCGGTCTCCGGTGCCGCCCCGATCAACCCGGAGATCCTCCGCTTCTTCGACGCCGCCGGCGTCCTCGTGCTCGAGGGCTGGGGGATGACCGAGACCTCGACCGCGGCGACGATCTCGACGCCCGAGGACTTCAAGGTGGGGACGATCGGCAAACCGTTCCCGGGCTGCGAGGTGAAGATCGCCAATGACGGCGAGATCCTCGTCAAGGGCCCCAACGT
>Ga0070685_10000061_pt1 | contig 63408 bp, 68 predicted proteins | sample KBSS13LmetaG_FD_65651 | JGI IMG/M metagenome (GOLD analysis project Ga0070685, IMG submission 65651) | Switchgrass rhizosphere microbial communities from Kellogg Biological Station, Michigan, USA - KBS S1-3L metaG | ecosystem: Host-associated > Plants > Roots > Rhizosphere ...
CCAGTACTCGCGCACCAGGTCCTCGTGCTCGCGCAGGGCGGTGTCCATGTCGGTGAAGATCACGCCCTGGGCCTCGAGCTTCTCGTTCACCTGGTGGTAGACGACCTCGGACTCGTACTGAGCGCCGACTCCGGAGAGGAATTTACGCTCGGCCTCGGGGATCCCCAAGCGGTCGAAGGTGTTTTTGATGTCCTCCGGAACCTCGCTCCAGTCGCGGCTGTTCTTCTCAGAGGCGCGGACGAAGTAGTGGATGTCGTCGAAGTCGATCTGGTCGAGATCGCCGCCCCATTTCGGGGTCGGGCGGCTTTCGAAGTGCTCCAGCGACTTCAGCCGAAAGTCCCGCATCCACGGCGGCTCTTCCTTGAAGTCGGAGATCGTTTCGACGATCTCGCGGGTCAGGCCCTTCGGGGCTTTGTAGGCGTAGCCCGCCTCCGAGTCGTTGAAGCCGAACTTCTCTTTGTAGTCGGCGTTGATGCCGGCCAGCTCGCGTTTCTCGGCGAGAACCTCGGGCGTTGCCATGTCAGTTGACCTCCAAAGTGATGGTGTCGTCCTCGATCGCAACCGGGAACGTCTGGACGGGCTGGAAAGCGGGGAGCGTCTTCGGCCTGCCGCTGGCGAGGTCGAAGAGGGAGCCGTGGCGCGGGCACTCGACGGTGCAGGCGGCGACGTCGAACTCGCCCTCGGCCAGCGGGCCGTTGTCGTGAGAGCAGCGGTCCTCGATCGCGTAGTAGGCGCCGTCGCAGTTGAAGACGCCGATCTTCGTCCCCTCGTGCTCGACCAGGCGCATGCCGCCCGGCGGCAGCTCGGCTGCCGGGCAGACGGAGATCTTGGTTCCTGCGGTGTCGGTCAAGAGGGTGGGGTTGCTCCTGGGTGGGTCGGTGCTAAGTGCGGGGTCGCTCGTGCGGCTTGAGACTTAATCCTACTTCTACGGTCGGATTTTAGCGGGGCGATGACTTTGGCCCGCGAGCGTGGTCTTATCTACAGGAACACGACACCGAAGGGACTTGAAGATGAGCGAGAGGACCAGTTACACGCCCGGAACCCCCTGCTGGGTGGACCTGGCGACCCCGGACGTCGAGGCGGCCGCCCGCTTCTACGGCGAGCTGTTCGGCTGGGAGGTGCCGGAGCTGCCGAACTCGGCCGAAATGGGTGGCTACCGCCGCGCCAAAAAGGACGGGCGCGATGTCGCCGGGGTGATGCCCTTGATGCAGGAGGGGCAGCCGCCGGCTTGGAGCACCTACGTCTCCGTCGACGACATCGAGGCGCTCGGCCGCGCTGTGCAGGAAAACGGCGGCACGATGATCGCCGAGCCGATGGCGGTCGCCAATTACGGCCGCCTGGCGATCTTCACCGACCCCGAGGGCGCCTTCTTCGGGATGTGGGAGCCGGCCGACTTCGCCGGCGCCGAGCTGGTCAACGAGCCGGGGGCGTTTTCCTGGAACGAGCTCAACACCGGCGACGCGGCAGCGGCGAAACGCTTCTACGGCAGCATCTTCGGCTGGGAGTTCGAAGACCGGGAGACCGAGAACGCCGACGGCTACACGATCTGCATGGTCGACGGCAACCGCGTCGCCGGGATGTTGGAGATGTCTGACCGGGTTCCCGGCGAGGTTCCGCCGCACTGGAACACCTACTTCACCGTCGAGGACACCGAGGCGGCCATCGAGCAGGCGAAGGCGGGGGGTGGCGACAGCGTCATGGGTCCGATGGACGTCGAGGTCGGCCGCATCGCGGTCATGCACGACCCCTGGGGCGCGGTCTTCTCCGTAATCCGTTTGAACGAGGCCGCGTAGCTAAAGCTGGCCGAGGTCGGCGACCGCTTCGGCAGGGTCGCCGGTCTCGCCCTCGTCCTCCCATTCGGCGGGCTTGCCGAGCGAGGCGCTCTTGACGATCTTCAGGCCGAGCATCGCGCACTTCATCCGCGTCGCGGAGATGTCGATGCCGAGCAGCTCGAGGACGAAGTCTTTCGGCAGCCGCAGCAGCTCCTCGCGGCTCATCCCGACCAGCTCGTCGGTCAGCAGGGAAGTGGCCGCGGTCGAGATCGCGCAGCCCTTGCCCTCGAAGGCGATCGCCGCGACCTTGTCGTCGCCGTCGAGCTTGATCGTCACGTGCTGCTCGTCGCCGCAGAACGGGTTGGTGTCCTCGAACTCGAGGTCGGGCTGCTCCAAGTGGCCGAAGTTGTGCGGCCGCTTGTAGTGCTCGAGGATCTGGTCGCGGTAGAGCTCGTCCATCAGAGACCAAACACCTTACGCGCGTCTTCGAGCCCGTCGACCAGGCGGTCGATCTCCTCGGTCGTCGTGTAGACGCCGAAGCTGGCGCGGGCGGTGGCGGCGATCCCGAGGCGGTCCATCAGCACCTGGGCGCAGTGGTGGCCGGCGCGGACGGCGACGCCGTGGCGGTCGAGGATCTCGGAGACGTCGTGAGCGTGGATGCCCTCGATCTCGAAGGAGACGGGGCCGAGGCGGCCGGGGCCGCGGGGCGGGCCGAAGACGCGCAGGCCCGGCACCTCTACGAGGCGCACGAGGGCGTAGTCGGCGATCGCTTCCTCGTGCTCGCGGACCTGCTCCATCCCGACCATGTCGAGCCAGCGCATCGCCGAGGCCATCCCGATCGCCTGGGCGATCGCCGGCGTCCCCGCCTCGAAGCGAGCGGGCGGGTCGGCGTAGGTCGTGCCCTCCCTGGTGACCTTGCGGATCATCGAGCCGCCGCCGAGGAAGGGCGGCATCTCCCGCAGCAGGTCGAGCTTCGTCCAGAGGGCTCCGATCCCGGTCGGCGCGTAGAGCTTGTGGCCGGTGATCGCGTAGAAGTCGACCCCGAGCTCGGCCACATCGAGCGGTAGCTTCGGCGCTGCCTGGGCGCCGTCGCAGAGGACCAGCGCGCCCGCCTCGTGGGCCAGCCGCGCGATCTCGGCGATCGGGTTCTCGGTCCCGAGGACGTTGGAGACGTGGGTGATGGCGACGAGCTTCGGCCCGCGCGCCAGCAGAGTCGCGAGGGCGTCCATGTCGAGCAGACCCTCGTCGTCGATCGGCGCCCAATCGATCTCGGCACCGGTCCGCTCGGCCAGCTGCTGCCAGGGGACGATGTTCGAGTGGTGCTCCATCTCGGTGAGCAGGATGCGGTCGCCGGCGCCGACGTTGGCGTCGCCCCAGGCCCGGGCGACGAGGTTGATCGCCTCGGTCGCGTTGCGGACGAAGACGACCTCGCGCCGGTCGGCGGCGCCGATGTGGTCGGCGACCGTCGCCCTCGCTCCCTCATAGGCTTCGGTCGCCTCGGCCGAGAGCGTGTGGGAGCCGCGATGGACGTTGGAGTGGTGGCGCCGCTCGTAGCGGTCGACCGACTGGATCGAGGCCAGCACCCGCTGGGAGCTGGCGCCGCTGTCGAGGTAGGCGACCGGCTGGCCGTGGACCTCGCGCTCCAGCGCCGGGAAGGCGGCGCGGATCTTCTCCAAGTCGAGCGGAGCCGCAGGGCTTTTAGCGCTCACCGGCTCCATCTGCTTCCGAGGTCAGGCGGCTGCGCCTGCCTCGACCTCCTCTTTGATCCAGCCGTAGCCCTTCTCCTCCAGCACGCCGACCAGCTCGGGGCCGCCTTCCTTGACGATCCGCCCCTGGTACATGACGTGGACAGCGTCCGGCTTCACCATGTGGAGGATGCGCTGGTAGTGGGTGATGATCAGGACGCCCATCTCCGGCCCGGCGAACTTGTTGACGCCTTCGGCGACGGTCCGCAGGGCGTCGATGTCGAGACCGGAGTCGGTCTCGTCGAGGATCGCGACCTCCGGCCGTAGCAATGCCAGCTGCAGCAGCTCCATCCGCTTCTTCTCGCCGCCGGAGAAGCCGTCGTTGAGGTAGCGGCTGGAGAAGTCTTTGGGGATGTTCGCCAGCTCCATCGCCTCCTGGGCGGTGCGGGCGAAGTCTTTGATCTTGATCTGGTCTTCGCCGCGCGCCTCGCGCTGGGCGTTGATGATCATCCGCAGGTACTTGGAGACCGAGACGCCGGGGATCGCGACGGGGTACTGGAAGGCCATGAAGAGGCCGGCCTGCGAGCGCTCGTTGGGATCGGCGTCGGTGATGTCCTCGCCCTTGAAGGTGATCGTGCCCTCGGTCACCTCAAGCGCGGGGTGGCCCATGATCACGTTGGCGAGCGTCGACTTACCGGAGCCGTTCGGGCCCATCAGGGCGTGGACCTTGCCCTTCTCGACGTCGAGGTCGAGGCCCTTGAGGATCTTCTTGTCCTCGACCTCCACGTGCAGGTTGCGGATCTCCAGCTCAGCCAATTTCGCTCCGTTTCTCGGTTTTCAGTTGAAGTCGTTTTGCGTGGCGCGCGGCGCTGTTCTTACGCGACGCTGCCGAGGACCGCGGTGCGGGTCGGCTCGCTCTTGGCCGAGAACTCGACCAGCTCCTCCAGGGTGGTACCGGCAAGCGCCTTGGTGACGCCGCCCTGGACCCGCATCCACAAGAGCTTGGTCGAGCAGGCGTGGTCGCCGTCGGACTCGTGCGAACAGAGGACTTTGCCTTCGGGCGCGTCGTGAAAGCACTCCATCGGCGCGATCTGCCCTTCCAGCGCCTCGACCACCGCGTCCATCCTGATCTCGGCGGCCGGTTTCGCCAAGCGGTAGCCGCCGTGGGCGCCGCGGGTCGAGGTGACCAGGCCCGCCTTGCGCAGTTTCGCCACCAGGTGCTCCAGATAGGAGAGCGGCAGGTTCTCCGCTTCGGCAACCGAGCCCAGCGAGACCGGCTGCGAACCGGGCTGGCGCCCAAGCTCGACCATCAGTCGCACCCCGTACTCGGCTTTCGTCGAAAACAGCATCGGGTTAAATCCTACCGAAGCGGTCGGTTATGCCGGACCCGGTTGGCGATCAAGGCTCGATCAGGCCGCGGCGGATCGCGTAGCGGACGAGCTCGACCCGGTCGCGCATCCCGAGCTTGCGCATCGCGTTGGCGCGGTGGTTCTCGACCGTCTTCTCGGAGAGGTGGAGGACCTCGGCGATCTCCTTGGAGGTGTGCGCCTCGGCGACGAGCTTGACGATCTCCTCCTCGCGCGGCGTCAGCTCCTCCTCGCCGCTGGAGCCACGCTCGAGCACGTCCTTGATCAGCGTCCGCTGTGCCTCGGGGGTGAGGAACGGCTCGCCCCGCTCGACCGCTCGTATTGCCGCCAGCAAATCCGTGTCCGCCTGGGCCTTCAGCACGTAGCCGGAGGCGCCCGCTTTCAGCGCCTCGAACAGGTAGCGCTCGTCGTCGTGCATCGAGAGGATCAGGACCGCGACCTCCGGTGCCTGTTGCTTGATCTCCCGCGTCGCCTGCAGCCCGGTCAGCTTCGGCATTTTCACGTCGAGGATCGCCAGGTCCGGCCGCTCCCGCACCGCCAGCTCTCGCGCCTCGGCGCCATCGGCGGCCTCCGCCACGACCTCGATGTCCGGCTGCCGCTCCAGCAGCAGCCGCAGCCCGGAGCGCACGATCCCGTGGTCGTCGGCGATCAGCACCTTCACGAGGCTGATTCTCCTGGGACGGCGAGGCGGACGGTCGTGCCTTTGTCGGGACGGGACTCGATCGTCAGCTCGGCGCCGATCAGCAGCGCGCGCTCACGCATGCCGCCGATTCCGAGGCCGCGCTCGGACTCGTCGAAGGCGAAGCCGCGGCCATCGTCGCTGACTTCGAGGAGGACGTCGCCGGCGTCTGCGCGGCGCAGGTGCACCTCGACGCGGGCGGCGCCGCTGTGGCGGGCGGCGTTCGAGAGCGCCTCCTGGGCGACCCGGTAGACGACGAGCTGGGCGTCGTCGCCGAGGTCGGAGAAGTCGCCCCCGGCATGCAGGCTCGCCTCGATCTCGCCGCGACGCAACTGCTCGACCTGGCCTTCGATCGCCGCAACCAGCCCGAGGTCGTCGAGCGCCGTCGGCCGCAGCTGCCGCGCCAGCGAGAGCAGCTCGCCCATCGCCTGGTTGGCCAGCGCTTTCGTCTCCGCCAGTTCGTCCTCCAGCTCGGGCGGCGCCGCCTCCCGCGCCGCCTCCAGCCGCAGCAGCAGTCCCGTCAGCGACTGGTTGACCTCATCGTGAAGGTCGCGAGCGACCCGCGCCCGCTCCTCCTCCTGGGCGTGCAGCGCCGCCGATCCAGCCCGCCGCCGCTCGGCTTCCAGCCGTCGCATCATCCGCAGGAAGGCGAGCTCGATCCGCGCCACCTCCTCGGTCTCGCCGACCCCGTCGATCGAGGCGGGGAGAAGGGGCCGAGGGCTGGAGAGGTCGACCTTCTCCATCGCCTCGACCAGATCCTCGAGCGGCCGCAACCTCCGCCGCTCCCGCACCAGCGCAAGCGTCAGCGCCAGCACAACCAGCGCGAGCCCGATGAGGACGAGCGTCATCCGCCCAGCCTAGAGGCGGCGTTCGTCCTTTTACGGGCATATGCCCCGAAAAGGACGAACGCCGCGCCCTGGGGGTTCTTCCCTGGCTCAAAGGGGGCTGACCCCTATAGGCGATTTCACACTTTCGTCGCATACTCAGATGACCACCCGACCTAGGAGCGACCTAAGCGATGACCACCACCAAGCACTCAACCTGGAGCGCCACCCTCCGCACCACGATCCTGATGGCCGCGCTGGGCGGCCTGCTCGTCGCCATCGGCTACGGCATCGGCGGCGTCGGGACGGCGACGCTCTTCCTCTTCATGGCGCTCGCGATCAACTTCTTCAGCTACTTCTTCAGCGACAAAATGGCGCTGGCGATGAGCCGGGCCAAGCCGATCGACGAGGCCGAAGCGCCGCGGCTCTACCAGATCGTGCGGGAACTGAGCACCCGCGCCGGGCTGCCGATGCCGCGCCTCTACATGATCCCCCAGGACCAGCCGAACGCTTTCGCGACCGGCCGCAACCCGAAGCACTCGGCGGTAGCGGTGACCCGCGGGATCACCAAGCTGCTCTCCGAGGATGAGCTGCGCGGCGTCCTCGCCCACGAGCTCACCCACGTCCGCAATCGCGACATCCTGATCCAGTCGGTCGCCTCGGCGATCGGCGCCGCGATCACCTACCTCGCCTACATGCTTATGTGGTTCGGCGGCGACGAGGACAACGGCCCGCTCGGCATCGTCGCCGCGCTCGGCATGGTCATCCTCGCCCCGATCGCGGCCAGCATCATCCAGCTCGCGATCTCGCGCCAACGCGAGTTCGCGGCCGACGCCGGCGGCGCCGAAATCTGCGGCAACCCGGAGAGCCTGGCGAGCGCGCTGCTGCGGCTCGAGCAGGGCGCGGAAGCAATCCCGATGCAGGTCAACCAGGCGGCCGAGCCCCTCTACATCGTCAGGCCCTTCAAGGGCAAGGGCATCGCCGGCCTCTTCTCGACCCACCCCCCGATCGAGGAGCGGGTCCGCCGCCTGCGCCAGATGCGTCCCACCCTCTAGAGCACCTTCTCTCGTCCGATAAAAGCGGCTCCGGGACCCTTTCCCGGAGCCGCTTTTCATCAGCGCTATACTTTTTGAAGTAAAAGCTGATCCGGATTAGGGGATTTCAGAAATGGCTATCGACACCCAGCGCGCGCAGACGATCGAGGAGATCGAACCCTTCGAGGCTTCGGAGGAGATCGACGGCGGCGACGTCGTTCTGATCGACACCCGCGAGCCCCACGAGTACCAGGAGGCTCACCTCGAGGGCGGCAAGCTGGTGCCGCCCGGCCTGCTCGCCGAGGAAATCGAGAGCGCGGCGCCCGACAAGTCGGCGCGCACGATCCTCTACTGCCGCTCCGGCAACCGCTCCGCGATCGCCGCCGCGCAGCTGCAGCAGCTCGGCTACGAGAACGTCGCTTCGATGAGCGGCGGCATCCTCCAGTGGCAGGAGCAGGGGCTGCCGGTCGTCTCTCCCTCCGGGATGACCCCCGAGCAGCGCGAGCGCTACTCGCGCCACACGCTGCTGCCCGAGGTTGGGGTCGACGGCCAGATCAAGCTGCTGAACGCGAAGGTGCTGCTGCTCGGGGCCGGCGGCCTCGGCGCCCCGACCGCGCTCTACCTCGCCGCCGCGGGCGTCGGCACGATCGGCCTCGTCGACGACGACGTCGTCGACGCCTCCAACCTGCAGCGCCAGGTGATCCACAACACCGAACGGATCGGGATGGCGAAGACCGCCTCAGCGCGGATCTTCATCGAAGGGCTGAACCCCGACGTCAAAGTCGTCGAGCACAACGGCCGCCTCGACGCCTCCAACATCCTCGACGTCATCTCCGACTACGACATCGTCGTCGACGGCGCTGACAACTTCCCCACCCGCTACCTGCTGAACGACGCCTCGGTGCGGACGCGCAAGCCGGTCGTCTCCGCCTCGATCCTCGGCTTCGACGGGCAGATCTCGACCTTCGTCCCCTTCGAGGGCCCCTGCTACCGCTGCCTCTACCCGACCCCGCCGCCGGCCGAGCTGGCGCCGAGCTGCTCCGCCAACGGGGTGCTCGGGGTGATGGCCGGAACGATGGGCACGCTGCAGGCCAACGAGGTGATCAAGCTCGTCCTCGGCAAAGGCGAACCGCTGATCGGCCGCCTGCTCCTCTACGAGGCACTCGGCACCCGCTTCACCGAGCTGAAAGTCCGCCGCGACCCCGACTGCCCGATCTGCGGCGAGCACGCCGAGGAGGTTCCGGAGTCGGAGATGGGCAAGTTCCCCGACTACGACGCCTTCTGCGCCGGTGCCGGCGGCGACCGCCAGTCGATCGCCTAGTAGGATCACCCGCCTCATGGCGACCGTCCGCATCCCCCCGGTGCTGCGCCCGAAAACGGGGGGGCAGGCTGAGGTCGAGGTCGGCGGGGGCAACGTCGGCGAGGTGCTGCGGTCGCTGACCGGGGACTATCCGGACACGCAGGAGCAGCTGTTCGGCGAGGACGGTGAGCTCAACCGCTACGTCAACGTCTACCTCAACGACGAGGACGTACGGGTGCTCGACGGGCTAGAGACCGCCGTCAAAGACGGCGACACCGTGGTCATCCTGCCGGCGATGGCCGGCGGCGCCGCTTAGCTCGTACCCAGGACCAGCCCGAGGAACTGCTTCGTCCGCTCCTCGCGCGGGTTCTCCAGTACATCCGCCGGCGGGCCTTCCTCGACGATCACGCCGCCGTCCATGAAGATCACCCGGTCGGCGACCTCGCGGGCGAAGCCGAGCTCGTGGGTGACGACGATCATCGTCATCCCTTCCGCGGCCAGCTCGCGCATCGTGTCGAGCACTTCCTTGACCAGCTCCGGATCCAGCGCGCTGGTGACCTCGTCGAAGAGCATCACGTGCGGGTCCATCGCCAGCGCCCGGGCGATCGCCACCCGCTGCTGCTGGCCGCCCGAGAGCCTTTCGGGGTACTGGCCGAGCTTGTCGCCGAGTCCGACCCGCTCCAGCAGCTCGGTCGCTTTCGCCCGCGCCTCCTGGCTTGAGCGGCCGAGCACCTTTTCCTGCGCCAGGGTGACGTTCTGCAGCGCCGTCTTGTGCGGGAAGAGGTTGAACTGCTGGAAGACGATCCCGACCCGCTGGCGGACGAAGTCGAGCTTCCAGCTCTGCTCGCCGGAGCCGCTGCCGGGCCCCTTGCAGATGTCGTTGCCTTCGATGTAGATGTCGCCCTGCTCGGGCGGCTCCAGCAGGTTGACGCAGCGCAGGAAGGTACTCTTGCCCGAGCCGCTCGGCCCGAGGATGCAGACGACTTCGCCTTTGGCGACGTGGAGGTCGACCCCTTTCAGCACCTCGAGGGCGCCAAAGCGCTTGTGGATCCCCTCCAGCCGGATCATCGGCTCGGCCATCGTCATCCGACCTCGATGTGAGCGCCGCGGGTGACTTTGGCCTGGTTGCGCTTGATCAGCACGTCGACGAGGCGGGCGGCGGGGAGGGTGATCACCAGGAACATCGCACCAGCGAGGATGACAGCCGAGCTGTTGAAGCTTTCGGCGAGGATTTCGCGGCTGACCAGAACGGCCTCACCGAGGGCGACAACGCTGGCGAGGGTGGTGTCCTTCAGCAGCGAGATCATTTCGTTCAGCATCGGCGCCGGGATCTTCGTCACCGCCTGGGGGACGACGACGTGGCGCATTGCCTTGCCGTAGCTCATCCCCAGCGAGCGCGCCGCCTCGAACTGGCCGCCCGGCACCGCTTCGATCCCGGCCCGGTAGACCTCGGCCATGTAGGCGCCGTAGACCATCGTCAGGCCGAGAACGCTGTACCAGAAGGGGTCCGGCTGTCCGAACCAGTGGGGGATGCGGATGTCCTTGGGGATGAACTCGAGGTAGGGGATGCCGCCGGAGATCAGCAGCAGGATGATCAGGATCGGGATCGCCCGCAGGACGTCGATGTAGGCGATCGTGAGGAAGCGCAGCGGGGCGAATTTTTTCCCCGGCAGCTGCCGGATCAGGGCGAGGATCAGCCCCCAGAGCAGCGCCAGCAGCACGACCACCGCGAACAGCAGCAGGTTTTTGAAGAACCCTTCCAGCACTTCGCTGAAGTGGTCTCCCATGACCGTGAAGTCGAAATACTGATGGAAAAATTCGCTCATCTCTCGCTCCTGCTGGCTCCCGGGGAAAAAGAAGAGGCGCCATCATGGCGCCCCTTCCGCTTCATCTCAACTCTCGAGCCGAGTGCTTATTCGGCTTCGTGGGTTTCGCTTTCGATTTCCTTCGGCGGTTCGAGGTGGAACCACTTTTCGTAGATCGTTTTGTAAGTGCCTTCCTGCTCGACTTCCTTCAGCGCCTTGTTGATTTCTTCGAGCAGTTCGGTTTCGCCCTGGGCGACGGCGATTCCGTAGGTTTCTTCGGTCGGCACTTTTTCGGCGATTTCGACGCCGCCCGATTTTTCGACCGCGTTCTGGGCGACCGGGGCGTCGATGATCACGCCTTCGACCGTGCCCGCCTTGAGCGCGTTGACCGCGTCGGGGCCTTCGGGGTAGGGCCGGATTTCGCTGCCGCCGAGTTCTTCCTTGGCGAGTTCGAGGCCGGTGGTCCCCTGCTGGGCGGCGACGGTCTTGCCGTCGAGGTCCTTCAGCGTCTTGATGTCGCTGCCTTCTTTGACCAGGACCGCCTGTTCGGAGAGGTAGTAGGGGTTGGAGAAGTCGACCGCTTGCTCACGTTCTTCGGTGATCGTCGCCGCCGAGATCACGGCTTCGAACTTGCCTTGGGCGACGTCGCGGAAGATCGTTTCGAACGAGGTGTCCTGGAATTCCGCCTCGCGGCCCATCTTTTCGGCGATCGCTTCCATCAGTTCGATGTCGAAGCCCGTGTAGTTGCCGGGTTTCCCCTGCTCGAACGGGGGATAGGGGATGTCCGAACCGACGCTCAGCGGTTCACCGCCGCCGCTTTCGCTGCTGGTTTCGCCACCACCGCCACCGCTGCTGGTGCTGTCGCCGCCGCCACCGCAGCCCGCGACTGCGACTGAGGCGAGTGCGAGCAGGAGGACCGCGAAGATCGCGGTCAACCGGGTCTTTCTCATTCCTGTTCCTCCGATCCAGGGTTGCCGGACGTGCCGGTCGAACATACAAGCTGCGTTGTTACTTGCCCAGTGCAGGTGCTTTCGAATCCCGACCCCGGGGTAGCAGACCCCCGCTACACTTTCTGAAGTAATGGCCGGCATGCACGACGAGCTACTGAACAAACCCTGCGGCGGGCGCTTCGGCAACATCGTCGAGTCGATCGGCAACACGCCGCTGGTCGAGCTGCCGCGGCTTTCGCCGAAGCCGGAGGTCCGCATCTACGCGAAGCTCGAGGGGCACAACCCGACCGGGTCGGTCAAGGACCGGGTGGCGAAATCGATGATCGAGGCGGCCGAGGCCGAAGGGGCGATCGAACCGGGCCACACGATCCTCGAACCGACCTCCGGCAACACCGGCATCGCCCTGGCGATGATCTGCCGCCGCAAGGGCTACCCGCTGAAGGTGGTGATGCCCGACAACGTCACCGAGGAGCGGACTGAGCTGCTGCGGATGTACGGCGCGGAGATCGTCTACTCCGAGGGCGCCAAGGGCTCCAACGGCGCCGTCGAGGTGGCGCTGGAGATGGCCGAGGAGCCCGGCTACTACATGCCCTACCAGTACGGCAACGAGGCCAACCCGCTCGCCCACTACAACGGCACCGCGCTGGAGATCCTCGACGAGCTCGACGAGGTCACCGCCTTCGTCGGCGGCCTCGGCACCGGCGGCACCCTGATGGGCAACGGCCGCCGCCTCAAGGAGGCCAACCCGGAAACGCTGATCGTCGCCTCCGAGCCCAAGCAGGGCGAGCTCGTCCAGGGTTTGCGCTCCCTCGACGACGGCTTCATCCCGCCGATCATCGACCTCTCCCTGCTCGACCGCAAGATCATGGTCTCCAACCGCGACGCGATCGTCTGGACCAAGAAACTGCTCCACGAGGAGGGCGTCTTCGCCGGCGTCTCGGCCGGCGCGATCGCCTACATCGCCAACCGCATCGCCGGCGAGCTCGACGGCGGCAACGTCGTCTTCATCATCCCCGACGACGGCTGGAAGTACCTCTCGTCGGGGGTCTACACCAAACCGATCGAGGAGATCGAAAACCTCGATTCGACTGTTTGGTGGTAGGTCGCCCTAGAGTCCTAGGCCGATGAAGATTTCGCAGCAGCTGATCGACGAGATGGTCGCGCACGCGCGGGAGGATCTGCCGAACGAGTGCTGCGGGATGATCGGCGGGCGCGACGGCGAGGCTGCCCGGGTGGTGCGGGTCGAGAACGCCGCGGCGAGCCCGCTGCGCTACGAGATGGACCCGCAGGGCCAGTACGACGCGCTGAAGGCGATCGAAGACGCCGGCGAAGACCTGGTTGCGATCTACCACTCGCACACCCGCAGCGCCGCCTATCCCTCGCAGACCGACGTCAACGAGGCGGTGATGTGGCCCGAACAGGTCTACGTGATCGTCTCGCTCGAGCACGACGATGCCCCCGACGTCAAGGGCTACATGCTCACGGACATGAAGATCGCCGATGTCGATCTCGACGTCTCGTAAGCCCGGCGGCAGCACTCACAAACGCGGCGCCCAGGGCGGCGGCGGCGACTTCGGCGGCGGTGACGACGGGGGCGGCGGAGGCGGCGGTGGCAACGGCGACCGCCTGGTCAAGGTCGCCTTCGCCCGCACCCGGCCCGAGGCCGAGCTGATCCAGGGGCTGCTGATGGAGGTTGACATCCCGAGCGTCCTACAGCAGGTGGGGTCGGCCCCCGGCGCCTCCTACATGCCGGGCCCGGTCGACGTGATGGTCGCGGCTGCAGCCGCGAAACGGGCGCGCGAGGTGCTGGCGGAAACCTTCGTCGAGGACGAGGACCGGGAGCAGGCGGAGCTGGAAGAAGAACGGCGGCTCGCCCGCGGCGAAACCGGCGTCACCTCACCGGCCAGGCTCGCGTTCTGGATCGGCGTCGCCGTCCTCGGCGCCTTTCTCCTCTCCTGGCTGCTCTACCAGGTCACCTGACGGCGACCGGCCCGCGGACCATCTCGCGCAGGTAGTCGCGCCAGGCTTCCTCGATCTCGCGGAAGCGGGCGTCGAAGGCGTCTTCGAGCTGGACCTCGGGGCCCTGGGGGAGGAGCTTGGCGACGAGGCGCTCGCAGGCCTCGGGGCCGCGTTCGTTCTCCAGCAGGTCGAAGATCGTGCCGCCGAGGAGGACGGCGTCGCGGCGCGAGGGCGGGAAGGAGGGGCGGGCGCTCTCGCGCAGGCGGCGGATCACGGCGGCGCGGTAGAGGCCGACCTGGCGCGAGAAGTACTGGGCGCCGCCCTCGACCAGCCAGGCCCAGCGCAGATATCTGGCAAAGCGCCTCGGGGTCCAAGAAGGGGGGAGGGCGGTGTTGTTGACGGCGATCGTCATCTGCGCGTAGAGGCGCTCGGCGGTGCCGCGCAGGGCTTCGTAGGAGTCGTCGCCGGCGGCGCGACGTTCCATATGTGTGTCGTTGAGGACGTGCAGCTCGGTCGACATCGGCCAGCCGGCGAGGTAGCGGCGGCCGGCGGGGGCGGCCGACCAGCGAGCGGCGGGGAGGAAGGGATGGGCGGCCGTCAGCCAGAGCGGGTTGGTGTGGACGACGATCGTCACCTCCTCCGGGATCTGGTCGAAGCGGTCTTCGAGCCGCAGCCGCAGGTGCTCGAGCCGGTCCAGCGTCCGCTCCGCGTAGGAGGAGTCGTCGGAGTCGTGCCGCGCGGTGAACGAAAGCGACTCGGTCTCGACCCAGGACATCGTGGCGAGACTAGCGCGGAGGGAGGAAGTCGATCAGACGAGTGCAGGCTCGGAGGTGCCGCAGCGGGCGTGTATCTCTTCGCGAGCGCGGTCGAACTCTTCGTCGGCCATCACCGGGGTGCCCTCGAAGGGCAGGTCGCGGTCGATCTCGACCCAGGAACGGCAGCCGTGGTACTCGTCGCGGACCCGCACGGTGACCGGGCGCGGGATCCGGTGGACCCGCAGCAGGAGCACGTGGAGCGGGTGCCGGCGCTTCCAGGCCAGCCGCTTTTCGGCGTAGTCGGGGGTCCAGATGTAGTACGGCGAGAGCGAGTCGAGCGTGCGACGGTCGTTGATCGTCACGTGGTCGACGACCTCGGCCCAGGCGCGCAGGCGGACGCGGTCGGGCTGGGGGATGCCACCGTCCTGGAGCAGCGCTTTCGGCGGCGGCTCCTCGTCGGGCCAGACACCCTCCTCGAGCGCGCGGCGCAGCTCCGGGTGGTGGGACTCGCGGACCAGGTCGTTCCGCTGGTGGTCGAAGGTCGGGTAGAGGAAGAAGCGCTCGTGCTCGAGCTCGAAGTGCTTGTTCTCCTCGCGGATGCCGCCCTTGCGCATCGTCAGCAGCTGCTCACCCTCGGCGAGAGCGCGAACGGTTACTGCCCATTCCTTTAGAGCGATCGGCATTGAAGTAGTCCTGCGAGAAGTTCGTGAGTTCTAAATTGCTTGTTCTAGGAGCTGGGCACCCGTGTTCAGCCTGCTGTACAGGCCGTCTGCACCCGCCCGGAGGCGCGCATTCTAGAGAGGTGCAGCGAAATTTCAACTAAAAAACCGCGAAAGATGCGGTTTTGTCCGGTTAAGGTGGCGAACGTCACACTTGGGAGTGCCCGCCGCCGCCTGGAGTTTCGATCCGCAGCCGGTCGCCGGGGGCCATCGATCCCGCCGCCTTGCTCGGGAGCTCCTCGCCGTTGAGGAAGTTGCGGCCCGGGGTGCCATCCTCGCCGCCTCCGCGGCCCTGCGGGGCGTGGCGGCGGCGCTCGGTGATCAGGGTGAACTGCATCGGCGCCAGCGCCTCAATCTCGCGGACGATGCCGTCGCCGCCGCGATGACCGCCGGCGCCGCCGCTGCCGCGGCGCAGCGCCAGCTCGCGGACCCGCAGCGGGAACTCGGTCTCCAGCGCCTCGGTCGGGGTGTTCAGCGTGTTCGACATCGCTACGTGGATCGCGCTGGGGCCGTCGGCGTCCGGGCAGGCGCCCTGGCCACCGCCGAGCGTCTCGTAATAGGTGAAGTCGTCGTTGGCCAGGGTGAGGTTGTTCATCGTCCCCTGGCCCTGGGCCGGCCCCGGGAGCGCCTGGGAGAGCGCGGCGATGACGAGGTCCGCGACGCGGCTGGAGGTCTCGACGTTGCCGGCGGCGACCGCGGCCGGGAAACGGGCGCTGAGGAGAGAGCCGGGCGGAGCGGTCACCTCGATCGGCCGGTGGGCGCCGGCGGAGGGCGGCGCCTCGGGGTCGGCTAGAACGCGGACGGCGAAGAAGGCCGCCGACCTGGTCACCGAGAGCGGGCAGTTGAGGTTGCCTTCGACCTGCTCGTCGGTGCCGCTGAAGTCGAGGCGCAGCCTGTCGCCTTCAATCGTCGCGGCGAGCCGCAGGCGCAGGTCGCGCTGCCGTCCCTTCCAGTCGGCTTCAAGCGCGTCTTCGGCCTCGTAGGTGCCGTCCGGCAGCTCGGTCAGCGCGGCCCTGGTGCGGCGCTCGGTGTAGGCGAGGATCTCCGCCATGCCTTCGCGTAGGCCCGTGGTCCCGAGCCGCTCGCGCAGCTCGCCCAGACGCAGCTCGCCGATCCGGTTCGCCGCCTGCTGAGCGCGCAGGTCGGCGAGGCGCTGGCGCGGCATCCGCATCTGCGAGGCGAGCTGGGCCAGCGTCTCCTCGGTCGCCGCCGTCGGCGGGATCACCACGCCCTCTTCCGCCAGCGTCTTCGAGAAGGCGGGCATGCTGCCCGGGGTCGGGCCGCCGACGTCGGCATGGTGGGCGCGGCTGGCGGCGAAGCCGAGCAGCTCGCCGGCCGCGAAGACGGGCGAGACGAGGGTGATGTCGGGCAGGTGGGTGCCGCCGCGGTAGGGGTCGTTGAGGATCCAGCTGAGGCCGGGGCGCTGCTCCTCTGCGAGGACGGCGACGACCGCGTCGGGCATCGAGCCGAGGTGAACGGGGATGTGCTCGGCCTGCATCACCAGCTCGCCGGCGACGTCGAAGAGCGCGGTCGAGCAGTCGTGCCGCTCCTTGATGTTGGCCGAGTAGGCCGAGCGGATCAGCGTCGCCCCCATCTCGTCGCAGGCGGCGCGCAGCCCGCCGACGAGCACTTGCAGCGCTATCGGGTCCATCAAGGTCATCTCGTGGTTCCTTTTGCACGTATGTCGTGCCTTTGGAACCGCGCGATGATCGTGCCGTGCTGGTCGACGCTCGTGTGCCAGCCGGGCGGGAGGACGAAGGTGGCCTCGGGGAGCTCGAAGACGACGGGGCCCTCCGCCTTGCTGCCGGCGGCGGGCTCGCCACGGAGGACCGGGCTCTCGATCCACGCGCCGTCGAAGTGGACGCGGCGTGAGCTGCGCTCGGGCTCGGCCTCGTCCGAGGCCTGCGGTCGCGGCGTCGGGCCCGGCACCACCAGGGCCAGGTCGACGTCGACGAGGACGACTTCGCCTTCGGGATCGCGGTGGCCGTAGCGCTCCTCGTGGGCGCGCTCGAAGCCCTCGACCAGCTCGGCGGGATCGGGATCGACCGGCCCAGGGACCGGCAGCTCGAAGGCCTGCCCCGCGTAGCGGAGCTGGTAGACGACCCGCGCCTCCGCCTCCTCCTCGAGCCCGGCGCTTGCCTCGGCGACCATCGCCCCGACCTCGGCGGCGATCCGCTCCGCGGTCAGCTCGCCGCCGCTCAGCATCAGCGTTCGGACGGTGTCGCGACGGCGCTCGGAGGCGCAGAGGCCGAGGGCGGAGAGGACGCCGCCGGCGCGGGGGCAGAGGATCGTCTCGATCCCGAGCTCGGCGGCGATCGCCGCCGCGTGCATCGGCCCGGCGCCGCCGAACGGCAGCAGGGCGAACCCGCGCGGGTCGACGCCGCGCTCGACCGTCACCACCCGCAACGCCCGCACCATCTCCTGGTTGGCGACGCGGAGGATCCCGGCGGCGGTCTGCAGCGGATCGAGCTCGAGGGCGCGGCCGAGCTCGGCGACCGCCCGCTCGGCCGCCGCGGCGTCGAGAGCGACGCCGCCCGCCAGCTCCGTGTCCCCGGCAAGCCGGCCGAGCAGGAGGTTGGCGTCGGTGACCGTCGGCTCGGTGCCGCCGCGGCCGTAACAAGCTGGGCCGGGATCGGCGCCCGCCGACCGGGGACCGACCCGGAGGGCGCCGCCCGGGTCGCGCCAGCCGACCGAGCCGCCCCCGGCACCTACGGTGTGGACGTCGACCATCGGCAGCTGGATCGGGCGGCCCTCGATCTCGCGGGAGTCGGTGCGCCGCACCTCGCCGTCCTCGATCACGCAGACGTCGCACGAGGTGCCGCCCATGTCGAAGCCGAGGGCGTTGCCGTCCCCGCTCAGACGTGCCAGCAGGCCGGCGCCGACGGCGCCGCCGGCCGGGCCGGAGAGGACGCTCCAGGCGCCGGCGCGGCCGGCCTCGGCCGCCGGGGCGACACCGCCGGAGGAGCGCATCACCAGCGGCTGCGGCAGCCCCGCCGCCGCCGACGCCTCGCCGAGGCGGCCGAGGTAGCTGCCGAGCAGTGGGCTCAGGTAGGCGTCGATCACCGTCGTCGAGCAGCGCTCGTACTCGCGGAAGCGGGGCAGGATCTCGTGTGAGGCGGAGACGTGGACGCCCGGCAGGTGCTCTCGCAGCGCCGCGGCGATCCGCTGCTCGTGGCCGGGATCGAGGTAGGAGAAGAGCAGGCAGATCGCGACCGCCTCGGCGCCGGACTCGGCGATCGCCGCCGCCAGCCGCTCCGGCTCGCCCTCGGCGAGCGGCTCGACCACCCCCTCCGGCCCGACCCGCTCCGCCGCCTCGAAGCGCAGCCCGTCGGCGACAAGGGGCGCCGGCTTCGGCGCGCAGAGGCGGTAGAGGTGGGGCCGGTCCTGACGGCCGATCTCGAGCAGGTCGGCGAAGCCGCGGGTGGCGACGAGCGCCGTCCGCGCTCCACGCTCCTCCAGCAGCGCGTTGGTGCCGACGGTCATCCCGTGGGAGAAGACGTCGACGTCGTCAGGCGCAGCGCCCGCCCGACTCAACACCGCCCCGACCGCCCGCATCACCCCGGCCTGCTCCTCCCGCGGCGTCGTCGGGACCTTGGCGGTATGGACCGCGCCGCCGTCGAGCAGGACCGCGTCGGTGAAGGTTCCCCCGACGTCGACGCCCAGCAACATCAAGGCCTCAAAACCATTTTTCCTCGATGACGTCACCGTCGGGGTGGACGACGACGTGGATGCCGTCGAGGCGTGGGTTGATGCCGGGGCAGTCGCGGCGCAGGTGGCCGCCGCGCGACTCGCGACGGTCGAGGGCGCTGGCGGCGAGCGCCCGCGCCAGGGGGTATGGGTTGGAGATCAGCCGCGCCAGGTCGTCGGGGTTGCGCATCGGCCCGGCGTAGCGCCAGACGGCGTCGCGGGTCTCGTCGCTCGGCGGCTCGAAGCGCCACTCGGGCGGCTCGGGGCGGGTGGCCGCGGCCTCCTCGTCCAGCGACGCGGCGGCGGCGCGCTCGCCGAAGACGAAGCACTCGCTGAGCGAGTTGGAGGCGAGGCGGTTGGCGCCGTGCAGGCCCGTGCAGGAGCACTCGCCGACGGCGTAGAGGCCGGGGAGGGAGGAGCGGCCGTCGATGTCGACCGCGATCCCGCCCATCGTGTAGTGGGCGGCGGGGGCGACCGGCACCGGCCTCGTCCGCGGGTCGAGCCCGGCTTTGGCAAGCGAGGCGAAGACGTTGGGGAAGCGGGCCGGGTCGATCTCGCGCAGGTCGAGGTCGACCGAGGGCGTCCCGTCGACCCGCATCTGCTCGAGGATCGCCGCGGTGACCGCGTCGCGCGGGGCGAGCTCGTCGGTGAAGCGCCCGCCGTCGGCGCCGAGCAGCTTCGCCCCCTCGCCGCGGATCGCCTCGGTGATCAGGACGCCGTCGTGGGGGGTGCCGGGGATCGCCAGCGCGGTCGGGTGGAACTGGCAGAACTCGAGGTCGGCGAGGTCGGCGCCGGCGAGCGAAGCGAGGACCGGGCCGGCCCCGATCGCCCCGCGGGGGTTGGTCGTCCGCCGCCACAGCGCCGCGGCGCCGCCGGTGGCGAGGATCGTCGCCGGCGCGCCGACCAGCCCGGCGCTCGTGACCACGCCGTGGCAGCGCTCGCCGTCGCTCCACAGCGCCAGGGCCGAGGTCCGCTCCATCACCTCGATCCGCTCCTGCGCGGCCACCATCGCCGCCAGCTTCGAGGTGATCTCGTGGCCGGTCTGGCTGCCGCCGGCATGGACGATGCGGCGGTGGGTGTGGCCGCCCTCGAGCCCGAGCGCCAGCCGCCCCTCATGGTCGACGTCGAAGACGACGCCACGGGCGAGCAGGTCGCGGACCACGGCGGGCGCCTCCTCGACCAGCGCCCGCACCGCGGCGGTGCGGCAGAGCCCGCGGCCGGCGGCGATCGTGTCGGCGGCGTGGAGGTCGGGCGAGTCGTCGGGTTCGAGCGCCGCCGCCAGGCCGCCCTGGGCCCAGAAGCTGGCGCTCTCGTTCAGCGGGGTGCGGGAGACGAGGCAGACCCGGGCGCCGAGCTCGGCCGCCCGCAGCGCGCTCCACAAACCGGCGGCACCGCCGCCGACGACGGCAATGTCGAACTCAGCCGATGGCCCTGCCGATGGGGCTATCGGCCCTCGGCCTCTCGGCTCAGCGCGTCGAGCTGCTCCTGCAGCCACTGCGCCGCGCTTTCGCGCGCCCGCGCCAGCTCGTCGGCGACCGTGGCCTCGACGGTCGCGGCGCGGCTCTCGGCCGCCTCGACCCGTTTCTCGGCCGCCTCGACCTGGGCCTCGATCTCGCCCAGTCGCTGCTCGGCTGTGGCGAGCGCCTGCTCCTTCTCGCCGCGCTCGCGCTCGAGGTCGGCTTCCAGCGCCTTGATCTCCTCTTCGGCTCGGCGCTCGGCCTCGGCGGCCAGCGAGGCCGCCTCCTCCAGGCGCCGCTCCGCCTCGCGGATCCGGCTCTCGAGGTTGTCGTCGGCAGGACTGGTCTCAGCGCTCATCGAGTTCTCAATCTATTACTGCTCCGCGAGAACCGCGCGGTAGGCCTCGATCACCCGCTCGGCCATCGCCGCGGCCGATAGCGTGGCCGCGCGCGCGGTGCCTGCGACGCGTGGGTCGTCGGCTTCGAGGTGGCGCTTGGCAACGTCGCTCCATATAGAGACGTCGAATGGATGGCTGAGGCAGCCGTCGACGCCGACGAGCGCGTAGGGGGCGATGCCGACCGGGGTTGAGAGGACCGGGACGTCGCAGGCGAGCGCCTCGATCGCCGCCATCCCGAAGCCCTCGTAGTCGGAGGTGACGAGGACCGCGTTGGCGGCGTTCATCCACAGCGGCATCTGCTCGGGCTCGATCGAGCCACCGCTGAGGAGATCGGCGCCGCAGGCGGCGGCGAGCTCGGCGGCGCGGTCGTGGCGCTTCTCCGGCCGCGCCGGGTTGGCGGGGAAGAAGAGGAAGCGGCCGTCGGGGTCGAGCCCGAGCGCCTGCCGCGCCTCCGGCCGCGGGTGCGGTCCGAAGCGCCGCAGGTCCGGCCCGCAGGGGAGGACCGCCGAGCCGGGGACGGGAGGGAGGCCGGGCCGCCCGTCCTCCTCCTCGAACAGCGCCCGCGAGACCCCGGCGACGAGGTCCGCCCGCCAGGCGAGCCGGCGCGAGAGGTGGCCGACCAGGTGGTGGCGGACGTCGGTGCCGTGGAAGGTGACGACCAGCGGCCGCGCTCCCGCCAACCGCGCCACCCATCCCGCCAGCCCGTAGTGGGCGTGGACGAGGTCGAAGCGCTCCCGCCGCAGCAGCACCCGCAGCCGCCGCGTCGCCGGTACGTACTCGCCCCGCCCCGGCGGGAAGACGAAGAGGTCGGCGTCGACGCCGCGCTGCCGCACCTCGTCGACCTGGTCGCGGACCCAGCGCCCGCGCTGCGGTGCTCCGGCGTCGGGCATGAAGTTGGTGACGACGAGGACCCGCACCGGCGTCAGGGTAGCCGCGGCGGTGGCAGGCGGTAGCTCGCGGGCGTCTTCGAGAGCTTGATCGGGTTGCGGGGAAGGCGGACCGGGGGGCCATCCTCGCGCGGGACCTCGACGATCGGGTCGAGGCCGATCCGCTCGGCGAACTCGAAGGCGGCGCCGACGTCGTTGACGATGCCGGCGGGGACGCGGCGGGCGCGCAGCAGCTCCACCCACTCGGCGGCGGGGCGCGCCGCCAGCGCCCGCTCGAGCAGGAGCTGGAGCTCGGCCCGGTTCTCGACCCGGGCGGGGTTGGCGGCGAAGCGCTCGTCGTCGGCGAGCGCCGGCTCCCCGATCGTCTCGCAGAGCTCGCGGAACTGGCGGTCGTTGCCGACCGCGAGGACGAGCTCGCCCTCACCGCAGCGCAGCAGTTCGTAGGGGGCGATGCTGGGGTGGCGGTTGCCCATCCGGTTCGGGACGACGCCGGCGACGGTGTAGGCGGAGGACTGGTTGACGAGGCCCGCGAGCAGGGCGGAGAAGAGGTCGACCTCGACCAGCTGCCCCTCGCCGCTTTCACGGCGGTGCTCGAGCGCGGCGAGGATGCCAACCGCCGCGTAGAGGCCGGCGATCACGTCGACCAGGGCGACGCCGACCTTCAGCGGCTCTCCCTCGGGCTCGCCGGTCACGCTCATCAGGCCGCCCAGCGCCTGCACCAGCAGGTCGTATCCCGGCAGCTCGGCGCCCGCCCCGGCGCCGCCGAAGCCGGTGATCGAGCAGTAGACGAGGCCGGGGGTCTCCGCCGCCAGGCTCTCGTAGTCGAGGCCGAGCTTCGCCATCAGCCCGGGCCGGAAGTTCTCGACGACGACGTCGCTCTCCAAGGCGAGACGCCGCGCCTCGGCCAGATCGCCCGCGTCGCCGAGGTCGAGGACGAGGCTGCGCTTGTTGCGGTTGACCGCCTGGAAGTAGGTCGCCTCGCCCGCTGCGTCATGGGGCGGTCCCCAGGAACGGGTGTCGTCGCCCGCCCCCGGTCGCTCGACCTTGGTCACCTCGGCGCCGAGGTCGGCCAGCGTCATCGTTGCCAGCGGCCCGGCGAGGACCCGCGAGAAGTCGAGGATGCGCAGTCGTCCCAGCGCCGAGTGGGTCATTAGTTCACGATCCTAGGACCCCGCACCCCGCACCAAGGACATCAAAGGACGCCTCATGTCAACCACCGCCGCGCCGCCGATCAAGCCCGCCGACTATCTCGCCCTCGATTCGCTGCTCTCCGACGAGGAGCGCGACATCCGCGACACCGTCCGCGCCTGGGTGCGCGACAAGGTGGTGCCGAACGTGGGCGAGTGGTTCGAGCAGGCGAGCGTCCCGGTCGGCGAGCTGGCGCCGGAACTGGGCAAGCTCGGTGTCCTCGGGATGCACCTGGACGGCTACGGCTGCGCGGGCGCCAGCGGCACCGCCTACGGCCTCGCCTGCATGGAGCTGGAGGCGGGGGACAGCGGCATCCGCAGCCTCGTCTCGGTCCAGGGCTCGCTGGCGATGTACGCGATCTGGCGTTGGGGCTCGGAGGAGCAGAAACAGGAGTGGTTGCCGCGGATGGCTGCGGGGGAGGCGCTCGGTTGTTTCGGCTTGACCGAGCCAGACGCCGGCTCTGACCCGGGCTCGATGCGGACGCGGGCGCGGCGCGACGGGTCCGACTGGATCCTCCACGGGCAGAAGATGTGGATCACCAACGGCTCGGCCTCCGCGGTCGCGGTCGTCTGGGCCCAGACCGACGAGGGCGTGCGTGGCTTCCTCGTTCCCAAAGGGACGAAAGGCTTCACCACCCAGGACATCCACCGCAAGCTTTCCCTTCGCGCCTCGATCACCTCGGAGCTGCTGCTCGACGACGTACGGCTGCCGGCCGAAGCGGTCCTTCCCGAGGTCAGCTCGCTGAAAGGCCCGCTCTCCTGCCTCAACGAGGCCCGCTACGGGATCGTCTGGGGCGCGGCCGGGGCGGGGCGCGCTTGCTACGAAGCGGCGCTCGAGTACGCGCTCGAGCGGACCCAGTTCGACCGCCCGATCGCCTCCTTCCAGATCCAGCAGCAGAAGCTGGCGCAGATGGTGCTGGAGGTGAACCGGGCGACCCTGGTGGCCATGCACCTGGGGCGGATGAAGGACGCCGGCACCCTGCGGCCCGAGCACGTCAGCCTCGGCAAGCTCGGCAACGTCAACGGGGCTCTGGAGATTGCCCGCAACGCCCGCCAGGTCCTCGGCGCCAACGGGGTCACGCTCGAGTATCCGGTGATCCGGCACATGAACAACCTCGAGTCGGTCGTCACCTACGAGGGGACCGCCGACGTCCATGCGCTGGTGATCGGGGGCGCCGTTACCGGCATCCAGGCGTTCCGTTAGACATGGGCGTTTCCTTTGTCCAGTCGCGGGTATCTGAGCGATCGCATTTCGGCCGCGGGCGAAGGAGGAAGTGTGGAAGAGGCGAGCGGGAGTCCGTCTCTGGTCTTGGTCGAGCAGCACGAAGCGTTGCGGGACGGGCTCGCGATGCTCCTGGAACGCCGCGGTTTCCGCGTCCTCGGCTGCGCGACGACGGCGGCGCGCGGCGAGGAGATGATCCACGAGCACGAACCGGATGTGGCGGTCGTCGGCATCGACCTGCCGGACGAACGGGGAACCGAGCTGGTGCGCCGGATCAGCGGCAACGGCGTCGGCTCGAAGTGCGTCATCTACACCGGCCTTAACGATCCCGACCTGCTCGAGGCCGCCTACCGCGCCGGCGCCCACGGCCTCGTCGCCAAGCCGGCGGGACTGTCGGTGCTGGTCGACGCCCTGCGCGAGGTCTGGCGAGGAGGCCGCTACTTCGATCCCAGCTTCCGCAAAGGCAACGGCGACGGAAGCGCGTCGGCGAAGGCGCTGAGCGGCCGCGAAGCAGAGATCCTCGGGATGCTGGCGGAGGGCCTGACGGGCGAGCAGATCGCCAAGCGCCTGGTGCTCTCGCCAGAGACCGTTCGCACCCATATCCGCAACGCGATGGAAAAGCTCGACGCCCCGACCCGCACCGCGGCTGTGGTCAAGGCGATCGATCTGGGCGAAGTCCAGCGGCCGTAAGGCGAGGCTTCAAAGGTCGTCGCGCTTCTTTTTCAAAGCGGCGCGTGAATTGGCACTCCCGCGTCTTGTTCGGTGCGTCCGCGCCGCTGAGCATCCCGGCCTCATTCCACTTCCAAAGGAGGCATCGATGCTCTACAAGGCGTTCGGCTACCTGCACGCCCAGATCAACTGGCGGGTGCGGGAGATCCAGCGGCTGGCGGGGGAGACGGGCCAGGGGACCGTCGAGTACGTCGGCCTGATCCTGCTCGTCTCGCTGCTGATGGTCGGCATGGTGGCGGCGATGAAGGGCTTCAACGGCAAACAAGGCACCGAGCTCGCCGACGTGATCGTCAACAAGATCAAGGAGGCGGTCGACAAAGTCGCCTTCAAATAGCCGCCGTGTCGCCTTTGTTCGGCATATCCGGACAAAGGCGACACCCGCTCTTCGCGGCCCCGCATGAAACACTCGCGCGATGCCAGCTTCTCGTAGTTACGACAGGGCGCCGGCCGACATCCGGCCGGTGACGATCGACCCGGGGTTCGTCGAAAGCGCAGCCGGGTCGGCACTGATCTCGATCGGGCGGACGCGGGTTATCTGCACCGCCTCGGTCCAGGAGCAGGTGCCGCGGTGGATGATGGGCAAGGGGAAAGGCTGGGTGACGGCCGAGTACGCGATGCTGCCCGCCTCGACCGGCGACCGCAAGCAGCGCGACATCTCGAAGGGGAAACAGGACGGGCGCGGGGTTGAGATCCAGCGGCTGATCGGGCGCTCACTCCGCGTCGTCGTCGACTTTCGGGCGATGGGCGAACGCAGCGTCTACGTCGACTGCGACGTGCTCGAAGCCGACGGCGGCACCCGCTGCGCGGCGATCACCGGCGGCTACGTCGCCCTCCGCCAGGCCTTCCAGAAACTGGTTGACAAGAAAGCCCTGCCCGAGCTGCCGCTGACCGGCTCGGTCGCCGCGGTCAGCGTCGGCATGGTCAACGGCCGCGCCCTCTGCGACCTCGACTACGGCGAGGACTCCAACGCCGAGGTCGACGCCAACGTGGTGATGACCGGCGACGGCGGCCTCGTCGAGGTGCAGGCGACGGCGGAGCGGACGCCGCTCTCCCGCGCCTCGCTGGACGAGCTCCTGGGCCTGGCCGAGAAGGGGATCGGTCGCCTGCGGGAGGTGCAGGAGCGGGTCGCTTCCTGATGGCGGGGCGGCCTTGATCCTCGCCACCCGCAACCCGCACAAGGTGGGGGAGATGACGGAGCTGCTGCCGGGGGTCGACCTGCGGCCACTGCCCGAGGAGGTGCAGCTGCCGCCGGAGACCGGGGACAGTTTCGAGGCCAACGCGCTGATCAAGGCGCGCGCCGCCCGCGCGGCGACCGGCGAGGCGACGATCGCCGACGACTCGGGGATCGAAGCCGCCGACCTCGGCGGCGCCCCCGGCATCTACTCCGCCCGCTACGCCGGCGAGGGCGCCAGCGACGAGACCAACCTCGAGAAGCTGCTGCGCGAGGTCGCCGCGGCCGACGGCGAGCGCCGCGCCGCCTACGTCTGCGCGATCGCCCTGATCGACGCCGAGGGGCACGAGTACGTGTTCGAGGCGCGCTGCGAGGGGACGCTGCTGCGCGAGCCGCGCGGCAGCGGCGGCTTCGGCTATGACCCGGCGTTTGTCCCCGATGAGACCGGGCACAACGACCACAGGACGATGGCCGAGCTGACCCCGGAGGAGAAGCACGCGGTCAGCCACCGCGGCAAGGCGGCGAGGATGCTCGCCCGCCACCTCGGTCTGGAGGCAGAGGCGGCGCCATGACCGCCAAAAGCCGGGCGGCGGCGCTCTCGATCGCCTCCAACTCGGCCCTGATCGCGCTGAAGCTGGCCGCCGGGGCGATCACCGGCTCGATCGCGGTCATCACCGAGGCGATCCACTCGCTGATCGACCTCGTCGCCTCGGTGATCGCCTTCGTCTCGGTCCGCAAAGCCGACGAGCCGGCCGACGAGGAGCACCTCTACGGCCACGAGAAGGTCGAAAACCTGGCGGCGGCGATCGAGGGGATCCTGATCCTGGTCGGCGCCGCGGTGATCGTCTACGAGGCGACCCACCGGCTGGTCGTCGGCTCCGAGATCGAAAGCGTCGGCCTCGGCATCGCGGTGATGGGCTTCTCGGTGCTCGCCAACCTCTTCGTCTCCGCCTACCTCTACCGCCAGGCCCGCCGCACCGACTCGCCCGCGCTCGAAGGCGACGCCGCCCACCTACGCACCGACGCGATGACCTCCGCCGGCGTCCTCGTCGGCCTCGCCGTGGTCGACATCACCGGCATCGCCGCCTTCGACTCGATCACCGCCTTGATCGTCGCCGTCGCGATCGTCTGGGCGGGCCTCACCCTGGTCCGCCGCTCCTCCGGGGTGCTGATCGACGAAGCGCTTCCGGACCGGGAGATGGACCGGATCGAGGCGGCGATCGCCACCGCCCGCACCCCCGAGGTCGCCGGGTACCACAAGCTCCGCGCCCGCCGCGCCGGCTCCCGCCGCCACATCGACTTCCACGTCCAGTACCGCTCCGGCACCAGCCTCGAGCGCGCCCACGAGCTCGCCCACGAGATGCGCGACTCGATCGAGGCCGAGGTCCCCCAGGCCGAGGTCCTGATTCACGTCGAGCCCGAGACCTCGTTCCGCGAGCGCGAAGAGGGCCCCTACCGATCCGGTTGATCCCGCCACCCCCGGACGCGAAGCGGAGGAGGTGGCGTTATGGGGGTGGCAGGAGATTCACGCCCGCCGCCAGCCCGACCGCGACCAGGGTGATCGCGTAGCCGGTGTAGCCGCTGAAGGCGAAGAGGACCGCGGCGATCGCGCAGATGACCACGGTGATGATCCAGGAGGCTCGGGCGAGGGACACGGTCGGTAGTTTTTCGCAGATGCCCGACGCTGCCGCCGCCACTGTCCCTTCCGGGGAGTCCGCGCAGGCGGCGCTGGCCTTCCTCGCCGAGATGTCGCCGGACCTGCGCGGGGCCGCTGTCCTGGGTCCGGAGGGCGAGACCCTGGCGGTCACGAGCGGGGAGTCGGAGCGTTGGGCCGAGGACGCGGCGACGCTCTTCGCCGCCGCCGATGCCGCCGAGGACACCGCCGTCGAGCAGGTCCACATCGCCACCGAGCAGGGGGAGGTCTTCGCGATCCGCGGCGAGGGCCTCGCCGCCGTCGCCGTCACCGAGCGCTTCGCCCTCGCCTCGCTGCTGCTGTTCGACCTGCGCTCGATCCTCCGCGAGCTGGCCGCGGGAGCGCGCTGATGCAGAAGCCGCACCGCATCCTCCTCGACCGCGTCTCCGCCTACGCCGACGAGGCCGCCGCCTTCATGCGCCGGCGCCGCGTCGCCCGCAAGCCCTTCGCCCGCCTCTACTACGCCGGCGGTCGCAGCGCCGACCACGCCCAGGATTCGACCGCCGGCGCCGAGCTCTTCGTCGCCGCCGGCCGGCTGATCGAGGTAACGGGGAAAAAGAAGGGGGCGAAAGGGTGACGCCGCTGCTCGACGAGGTCGTCGCCGCCCGCGTCCTCTCGCGCGCCCTCGCCAACGGCGGCCGCTTCGCCGAGGTCTTCGCCGAACGCCGGCGCGGCCAGGTGCTGGCGATCGACGAGCAGCGGATCGAGTCGGTTCAGACCGGCGCCGAGGAGGGCGCCGGCGTTCGCGTGGTCGAGGGCGGCACCACCTACTTCGCCCACGTCGACGGGCTCGACCCCGCCGACCTCGAGCGCGCCGCCGACGAAGCCGCGGCGGCGCTGAAAGGCGACCGCCGCCAGCCGCAGCCGCTGCAGGCGCGGGAGGTGGCGCCGCTGCCGATCGAGCACCGCCCTGAAGAGGTCCCGGCGGCGCAGAAGGCGGCGATGCTGCGCGAGCTCGACGAGCGCGGGCGGGCGAAGGGAGCCGAGATCGCCCAGCTCACCGCCTCCTACGCCGAGGCCCGCCGCGAGGTCGCGATCGCCAACTCCGACGGCCTCTTCACCGGCGATGACCGCACGCGGGTGCGGATCGGCGCCCAGGCCGTCGCCCGCCGCGGCGAGTCGGTCGAGACCGGCGCCGAGACCCTCGGCGCCCACCGCGGCTACGAGCTGCTCGAAGACGATCCGGCCCAGATCGCCGAGCAGGCGGCGGCGAAGGCGCTGACCCTGCTCGACGCGGTCCCGGCCCCCTCCGGCTCGATGCCGGTGGTCGTCGGCGGCGGCTTCGGCGGCGTCCTCTTCCACGAGATGACCGGCCACGGCCTCGAGGCCGACCACATCCAAAAGGGCGCCAGCGTCTACCTCGACAAGCTCGGCGACCGGGTCGCCGAGCCGCTGCTGAACGCCTACGACGACGGCCGCCTGCCGGGCGAGTGGGGCAGCGACGCGATCGACGACGAGGGCCAGCCGACGCAGAAAACCCTGGTGATCGAGGACGGCCGCATCACCTCCTACCTCTACGACCACCTCACCGCCGAACGGGCCGGGGTCGCCTCGACCGGCAACGGCCGCCGCGAGAGCTTCCGCCACCTGCCGATCCCGCGGATGACCAACACCTACATCGCTCCCGGCGAGGCCACCCCCGAGCAGATGATCGCCGAGGTGCCGCGCGGCTTCTACGCGGTCTCCTTCGGCGGCGGCCAGGTCGATCCGGCCACCGGCGACTTCGTCTTCGGCGTCAACGAGGGCTATCTGATCGAGGGCGGGACGGTGACGCGGCCGTGCCGCGGCGCCACCCTGATCGGCAACTGCCTCGACGCGCTGGCGGCGATCGACGCGGTCGGCGACGACTTCTTCATGAAGACGGGGATGTGCGGCAAGGGAGGCCAGAAAGTCCCGGTCGGCACCGGCCAGGGCCACGTCCGCCTCCGCGCCCTGACCGTCGGCGGGACCGAACGGTGATGACAAGGGAAGCGTTTGATGACTGAGCTCTCCGGGGTCGCGCACCGCGCCGTCGAGGCCGCGACCGGGGCCGGGGCCAGCGACGCCGAGGCCTACGTCTCCCGCGAGAGCGGCCGCGAGGTCCGCGTTCACGGCGGCGAGGTCGAGAGCCTGACCGCGGCGGTCCAGACCGGCGTCGGGATCCGCGCCTGGAGCGGCCACCGGGTTGGCTACGCCTACGGCACCGACCTCTCCGAGACGGGCGTGGCGGAGATCGCCGCCCGGGCCGCCGAAGCGGCCGAAGTCGCCGACGAGGACGAGTTCGCGGCGCCGCCGCAGCCGGCCGAGATCGAGGCGCTGCCCGGCCTCAGCGATCCCTCCGTCGCCGAATGGGAGGCGTCGCGCCTGGCCGAGCTGGCGCTGACCGTCGAGCGCACCGCCCTCGCTTCGGACCCGCGCCTGGTCGGGGTGGAGACCGCCGTCTACGCCGACGCCGCCGAACAGGTGGCGATCGCCTCCTCGACCGGCGTCGCCGGCGAGCACGAGACCTCCACCTGTTACGCCTACCTGCAGGCCCTGGCCGAGGGCGAGGGCGCCCGTGAGACCGGGCTCGGCTTCGGACTCGCCCGCGGCCCGCGCGACCTCGATCCGGAGGCGATCGGCGCCGAGGGGGCGCGGCGGGCGCTGGAGATGATCGGCGCCGGCAAGCCCGAGTCCCGCTCCTGCCCGGTCGTCCTCGACGCCACCGTCGCCGCCAGCTTCGTCGGCCTGGTCGGCGGCGGCCTCGGCGCCAAAGCGGTGCAGCGTGGCCGCTCGCCGCTGGCCGGGCGCCTCGGCGAGGAGGTCGCATCCGCGGTCTTCGCCCTCCACGACGACGGCCGCGAGCCCGACGGCCCCGCCTCGGCCCCCTTCGACGGCGAGGGCCTCCCGCGTCGCCGCACCGCCCTGATCGAGGGCGGCCGCCTGCGCTCCTACCTCTACGACACCTACACCGCCAACCGCGAGGGCGGCGCCTCCACCGGCTCGGCCGCCCGCGGCAGCTACCGCGCCCTGCCGAGCGTCTCGACCTCGAACCTGGTCGTCGCCCCCGGCTCCCACTCCTTCGAGCAGCTGCTGGCGGAGGCGGGGGAGGGGGTCTTCGTCAACGACGTCGCCGGCCTGCACTCCGGCGTCAACCCCGTTACCGGCGTCTTCTCGGTCGGCGCCTCAGGCCGGATCATCCGCGACGGGCAGCTCGCCGAGCCGGTCCGCGAGTTCACGATCGCCGGCGAGCTGGTGGCGATGTTGAGCGCCGTCAGCGCCGCCGGAGCACAGCCGCGCTGGGTTCCTTTCGGGGGCTCGGTCAGCACCCCGCCGCTGCTGATCGCCGAGATGGCGATAAGCGGTTCGTGACGTCTGGCTCTAGAGCGCGAAAAACTTACGCCCGTGGGCGCTGTTAGATTGCGGCCGTCTTCAAACCCCCGAGGAGGATCTAAGACGTGACCAAGGCTGAGTTTCTGGACCAACTTGCTAGCGATGAGCGGCTCGGCAGCAAAAAAGCCGCCAGCGACGCCGTCGATGCTGTTCTCGAGGCCATCACCGGCGCTCTGAGCTCTGGTGAGGAGGTTGCTTTCACCGGCTTCGGCAAATTCCACGTCGCCGAGCGCGGCCCGCGCCAGGGCGTCAACCCCCGCACCGGCGAAAGGATCACCATCCCGGGCGGCAAAGTGCCCCGGTTCTCCGCCGGTTCGGCTCTGAAGAGCCAGGTCAAAGGCAGCTGACGCACCCTGACCTGTTTCGCCGATCGACTCGCGGCGCTCGTCGAAGAGCGCCGCAGTCAGATCTGCCTCGGCCTCGACCCCGATCCGGCCAAGCTGGCCGGGGAGGGGGCGACGGCCAAGGGCGACCCGGAGGATTCAGCCGCTGAGCAGGCGGCGGCCGCGGTCGCCGACCACTGTCGTTTCCTGATCGAGCAAGCCGGCCCCGCCTGCGTGGCGGTGAAGCCGCAGCTCGCCTGCTTCGAGCGCCTCGGCGCTCCCGGCTGGGCGGCGCTGGAAGCGGCCTGCGCCGCTGCCCGCGAAGCGGGCCTGCTGGTCGTCGCCGACGGCAAGCGTGGCGACGTCCCGGTCACCGCAGCCGCCTACGGGCAGGCGCTGGTGGGGGAGACCCCGACTCCGTGGGGCCCGGTCCCCGGCCTCGGCGCCGACGCCTTCACCGCCAACCCGCTGCTTGGCCGCGACGCCCTCGAGCCGCTTCTTGCCGCCGCCGAGGAGGCGGGCGCGGGAATCTTCGCCCTCGTTCGCACCAGCAACCCGGGCGCCGCCGACCTCCAGGACCTGCCGGCACCCGAGGCGCCGCTGCACGAGCGCCTCGCGACGATCGTCGAGGAGCTCTCCGGGCGCCTGCTCGGCGACTCCGGCCTCAGCGGGATGGGCGCCGTGATCGGCGCCACCGAGCCGCAGCACTTTGCCCGCATGCGGGAGCTGATGCCGCGCTCGGTCTTCCTCATCCCGGGCGTCGGCGCCCAGGGCGGCCAGCCCGAGCTGCTGGGGGCCGCGTTTGCCGCCGGCCGCGCCGCCGGGCTTGTCGCCGCCTCACGTGGGATTGCCGCCGATCCCGACCCCGCGGCTGCCGCCGAGCGCCTGCGCGCCGCCGTTTGGGAGATATCGACCGCCTGACCGGGGCCGGCGCGACTACGATCAGCCGCTCCAGTCGCTTCCTTCGATCGAAGAAACCCGCCCCACCGCCATGGAAAGACGCACCAGCGCCGCCGCCCGCATCGCCGCCGCCCTCGCCCTGGTCGCGGCGGTTGTCGTCATCGTGATCGTCGCCTCGACGGCGTTGAACGGCAGCGACTCGAAGGATCAGCACCACTCCCAGCATCACGCCCAGAAGCAGAAGCAACCGCGGACGAAGGCCAAGACCTACACCGTGGAAACCGGGGACACGCTGACTGCGATCGCCCATAAGACCGGCGTTCCCGTCGCCGAGATTCTGGCGCTGAACCCCGAAGTGGATCCGCAGATCCTGATCGCCGGCCAGACGCTGAAGCTCAAGTGAGGCGCCGGCGCAACGGCGCCGCGCTCCTGCTGGCGCTGCTCGGGTGCCTGCTGCTGCCCGCATTCGCGGGCGCCGCGCCCGCGCCAGAACAGACCTCCAAGGAAGCGAACCGCCCGCCGCAACTGCAGTCCCGCTCCTGGGGAGTGATCGACGCCCGCAACGGCGACGTCCTCGCCTCGCACGCGCTGAACGAGTCGCTGCCGATCGCCAGCACGACCAAGCTGATGACCGCCTACGTGGCGATGAAGGAGCTGCCGCTCGGCAAGATCGTCCGCGCCCAGCCCTACCAGGCCGAATACGGCGAGTCGCTGATGGGTTTGCGGGCGGGGGAGCGGATCAGCGTCCGCGACCTCCTCTACGGCCTGATCCTGCTGAGCGGCAACGACGCCGCCCACACCCTGGCGATCTCCGCCGCCGGCTCCGAAGCTCGCTTCGTTGCCCAGATGAACCGCTACGCCGCCGCCCTCGGGCTCTCCCACACCCACTACGCCAACCCGGTCGGCCTCGACCAGAAGGGCAACTACTCCTCCGCCGGCGACCTGATGACCCTGACCCAGCACCTGCTGCGGGAGCCCGCCTTCGCCGAGATCGCCGACTCCCGCAGCGCCGTCCTGCGCAGCGTCCATCCGCGGCGGCGGATCGAGTCGATCAACGAACTGCTGCAGCTGGCGCCCTGGGTGACCGGGGTGAAGACCGGCCACACCTTCGGGGCCCTCTACGTGGAGGTCGGCTCGGGACAGAAGCACGGCATCAGCCTGATCTCGGCCGTGGTCGGCGCCTGGACCGACGAAGAACGCTTCGACGGCAACCTGGCGCTGCTCGAATGGGGCTTCGGCCGGTACCGGCACAAAATGCCGATCAGGCGGGGGCAGGACCTGGCCAACCCGGAGATCCGCTACTCCGGCGGCGAGCTGCCGCTGCGAGCGGCGCGCAGTCTGGCGGTCGGCGTCCGCCGCGGCCAGCAGCTGCAGGTGCGGGTGAACGCACCGGACGAGGTCGAGGGCCCGCTGAAACGGGGGGCGAAGCTCGGTCATGCATCCGTCTACGTCGAGGGCCGCCGGGTCGGCAGCGTTTCGCTGCGCGGCGGCCGCGCGGTCCCGAAGGCGAGCGCTTTTGACCGCTTCCGCGCCTTCTTCGCAGACAACCGGATCCCTATCTTCGCTGGTGCGTTCGTGATACTCATGATCGCGTTGATCCTTCGGTACCAGTCGTTCCGTAGGAAGGAAGCGAGGAGAGAAGTCTGGTGATCGCCAAGTGATTCTTACCGTCACCCTGAACGCGGCGATCGACCGCACCGTCGCCGTCCCCAACTTCCGCCTCGGGCACCGCCACCGCGCCGTCGAGAGCCGCACCGTGGCCGGCGGCAAGGGCATCAACGTCGCCCGCGCCCTCAACCTGCTCGGGCGCCCTGTGATCGCCACCGGCTTCGTCGGCGGCCCGACCGGCCGCCGGGTCCTCGAACAGCTGCACGAGGAATCGGTGCTGACCGACTTCATCCGGATCGCCGCCGAGACCCGGATCAACCTCGCCGTCATCGACCCGACCTCGGGCGAGCAGACCGAGATCAACGAGCGCGGCCCCGCCGTCAGCCCCGAGGAGGTGCAGCGCCTGTTCGACCGGATCGCCTACCTGGCCGGCGGCACCAAGCTCTGCGTCCTCGCCGGCTCGGTGCCGCCGGGGGCCGGGAACGACCTCTACGCGCGCCTGGTCGCCGACCTCACCCGCCGCGGCGTCCCGGTGGTGCTCGACGCCGAGGGCGAGGCGATGCTGGCGGGCGTCCGCGCCGGCGCCTCGATGGTGACGCCGAACGAGCGCGAGGCCGAGGAGCTGGTCGGGCAGGAGTTCGCCGACCGCGGCGACCTCGCCCAAGGCCTGCGCGAGCTGGTCCGGCTGGGGGCGCGCGAGGCGGCGATCACCCGCCTCGACGGCTGCGTCGCCGCCGTCGGCGAAGGAAATTCACGCAGGTTGCTGGAGGTTCACACCGAGACCCTGGAGCCGGTCTCGACCGTGGGCTCGGGCGACGCCTTCCTCGCCGGCTACGCCGCCGCTCGCTACGAGGGCCGCTCGCCGGAGGAGTGCCTGGCTTACGGAGTCGCTTGTGGTGCCGAGTCGACGCAGCATTTTGGCGCCGGCACCGTCGACCGCAACCAGGTCGAGAGGCTGCTGGGCGAGGTCTCCGTGCACGATTTGGAGGTCCCCGCGGAAGTGTAGGCTGATTGATTCAACGCGATCAGCCTTTGGAGGACTAACTTGGAAATCGAAATCGGCCGCGGCAAGAAGGGGCGCCGGGCTTATGGATTCGACGACATCGCCATCGTTCCTTCCCGCCGGACGCGCGATCCCGACGACATCGACATCAGCTGGACGCTCGGCCCCTACCGCTTCGAGCTGCCGCTGGTCGCTTCGGCGATGGACGGGGTCGTTTCCCCCGACACCGCCGTAGGGGTCAACGAGCTCGGTGGCCTCGGGGTGCTCAACCTGGAGGGGATCTGGTCCCGCTTCGAGAACGCCGAGGAGAGGCTGGAGGCGATCGCCGCCGCTCCCAAGCACGAAGCGACGCGGCTGATGCAGCAGATCTACACCGAGCCGGTGAAGGCGGAGCTGATCGCCAGGCGGATCGAGGAAATCAAGGCCCGCGGCGCGGTCGTCTGCGGCTCGCTGACGCCGCAGAAAGTCCGCGAGTACTACGAGGCCGCAGTCGAGGCGGGTCTCGACATCCTCGTCATCCAGGGCACGGTGATCTCGGCCGAACACGTCTCGACCACGGTCGAGCCGCTGAACCTGAAGGAGTTCATCGCCGAGGTGCCGGTGCCGACCGTGGTCGGCGGCTGCGCCTCCTACTCGACCGGGCTGCACCTGATGCGGACCGGCGCGGTTGGCGTCCTTGTCGGAGTGGGTCCCGGTGCCGCCTGCACCACCCGCGGCGTGCTTGGGATCGGCGTCCCGCAGGCGACGGCGATCGCCGACGTCGCGGCCGCTCGCGCCCAGCACATGCTCGAGACCGGCGAGTACGTCAACGTGATCGCCGACGGCGGCATGCGGACCGGCGGCGACGTCTCCAAGGCGATCGCCTGCGGCGCCGACTCGGTGATGATCGGCTCGCCGCTGGCCCGGGCCAAAGAGGCCCCCGGCCGCGGCTTCCACTGGGGGATGGCGACCTTCCATCCCTCGCTGCCGCGCGGCACCCGCGTCTCGACCAAGCAGGACGGGACCCTGGAGGAGATCCTCCTCGGCCCGGCCAAGGAGAACGACGGCACCTTCAACCTGATGGGGGCGCTGAAAACCTCGATGGCCACCTGCGGCTACGAGGACATCCGCTCCTTCCAGCGGGCCGAGGTGATGGTCGCTCCGGCGCTGATGAGCGAGGGCAAGAAGCTGCAGAACGAGCAGCACGTGGGGATGGGCTCGAACGGGCGCGCCGCTGTGAGCACGGGGGTCGCTGTTTCGGATGACTGACGTCGCTCAGGCCGCTCGGCCGGCGGGTCCTGCCGCCGCAGGGGACCCACCGTCTCCTGCAACTACGCAGGAGACGGTCCCCCCTACGACGTCACCCACCGGAGGAGCGTTGGAGGAGGTCCTCGTCCTCGATTTCGGCGGGCAGTACTCGCAGCTGATCGCCCGTCGAATCCGGGAATGTGGAGTTTTCGCTGAGCTGCTGCCGGCGAGTACTTCGATCGAGAAGATCAAGGAGCGGAAGCCGAAAGGGTTGGTGCTCTCTGGTGGGCCGGCTTCGGTTTATGAGCCGGGGGCGCCGAAGTTCCCGACGCAGTTGCTGGATCTCGACGTTCCCACTCTGGGCATCTGTTACGGGATGCAGGCGATGGCGCTGGCGCTCGGGGGGAAGGTCGAGTCGGCGGAGACGGGGGAGTTCGGGCGCACCGATCTGGTGCTGCGCGAGGGGGGCGGCCGGCTGCTCGGTGGGCTGCCCGATGAGCAGAGCTGCTGGATGAGTCACCGGGATGCGGTCTTCGAGGCGCCGGAGGGGTTCACCGCGCTTGCCTCGAGTCCGAGCTCGCCGGTTGCTGCTTACGAGCTGCCGGATCGCGGGCTCTACGGGATCCAGTTCCACCCCGAGGTCGTTCACACCCCTTACGGGACCGAGATCCTCACCCGCTTCCTTCGCGACGTCGCCGGCTGCAAGGAGCAGTGGTCGCCGCAGTCGGTGATCGCCGAGCAGGTCGAGAAGATCCGGGCACAGGTGGGGGAGGGGAAGGTGATCTGCGGCCTCTCCGGCGGCGTCGATTCCTCGGTCGCCGCCCTGCTCGTCCACAGGGCGATCGGCGACCAGCTGACCTGCGTCTTCGTCGACCACGGGCTGATGCGGTTGAACGAGGCCGAGCAGGTGGTCGAGGCCTTCAGCCAGTTCGGGATCCCGCTCGTCCACGTCGAAGCCGAAGACCGCTTCCTCGCGAAACTGGCCGGCCAGGACGATCCGGAGACGAAGCGGAAGATCATCGGCACCGAGTTCATCCGTGTCTTCGAGGAGGAGGCGGCGAAGCTCGAGGACGTCAGCTACCTGGTCCAGGGCACGCTCTACTCCGACGTGATCGAGTCCGGCGGCTCCGACCACGCGGCGACGATCAAGTCCCACCACAACGTCGGCGGCCTTCCCGACGACCTCGAGTTCGAGCTGGTCGAGCCGCTGCGGATGCTGTTCAAGGACGAGGTTCGCGCGGTCGGCGCCGAGCTTGGCCTGCCCGAGCGGATGGTCTGGCGCCAGCCTTTCCCCGGCCCCGGCCTGGGGATCCGGATCGTCGGTGGCGAGGTCAACAAAGAGCGGCTCGACATCCTCCGCGCCGCCGACGCGATCCTGCAGGAGGAGATCCGGGCGGCAGAGCTCTATCGCCAGCTCTGGCAGTCCTTCTGCGTGCTGCCGGTGGTTCGCTCGGTTGGGGTCCAGGGCGACGGACGCACGTACGCCTACCCGATCGTGATCCGCGCCGTCACCTCTGACGACGCGATGACCGCCGACTGGGCGCGGCTCCCCTACGACCTGCTGGAGCGGGTTTCCAACCGGATCATCAACGAGATCCGCGACGTCAACCGCGTCGCTCTCGACATCTCCTCGAAGCCGCCGGCGACGATCGAGTGGGAGTAGGCGGGGGCCGTTAGGCGGCGTCGAGCGAGCCCGCCGTCTCGAAGGCGGCCTGCCCGACCACGGCGGAGACGACGTTCTTGTCGCCGTTCTCGCTGATCCGGTCCTGGCTGCGCAGGTGGGCCGCCAGCATCAGCTTCGTCGCCTCTTCCATGATCGCGACGACCTCCTTCCAGCCCTCCTCGTCGAGGGAGATCGGCATCCAGCGGAAGACCGTGTCGGCGCGGCCGTCGAGCGTCCCCGCTTCCAGCGCCGCGATCGCCTTGTCGAGGAAGGTCTGCAGAGTCGCCGCCGAGACCCCGCTGAGCAGCGACTGGGGGACCTTGCGCCACCGCGGGTCACCGACGAAGGCGCCCGGCTTCGCCTTGTAGAAGTGCTCGATCGCGCCGCGCACTTGTCCGGTGTCCACGAGTTCCAGCGCTCCCAGGCGGTCGAGCTCGCGGGTGTGGTAGGCGACGCCGCTGAGATCTGATTTGAGCTTCTCGGCAAGCGTGTTGGGGCTCGCCACGTGGTCGGTGAGCGCCTCCAGGATCTTGACCCGCAGTGGATGGGCGACCGATTTGACGAGCCTCTGGTCGATTGATTCTGCGCTTCCTCTCGGCATGGCGGGCTCTCTTTCGGTCGGGGGCGGTACTACTTTGTTCGTCGCTCCCGTTAGATATAGACGATTTAATTGGTCTAAACCAGAACACTTAATTTCGCCACAAGATTCCCTCGCTCCGAGCGAGTTCAGACACCAGCGATGCGGGTCACCACGAAGATGAAGGCGAAGCCCAGGGCGGTGAGGGCCACCCGCAGGGGAGACCCTTGGGCATGGGCCTCCGGCAGCAGGTCGGCGGCCCCGATGTAGAGGAAAATCCCGCAGTACACGCAGAGTGCGTAGCCCAGGTCCTGGTCGGAGATCGAGACCTGGGAGCCGACGATCGCCCCGACGAGCGGCGCCAGGGCGTCGATCGCCAGCCACCTCACCGCCGCTTTGCGGCTGCCCGAGCGGCGCAGGACGTAGCTGACCGTGTTGAGCCCGTCGGCGAAGTCGTGGCTGATCACGGCGAGGAAGACGAGCAGCCCGGTCGCCGAGTCGACCCCGAAGGCGAAGCCGATCCCGAGGCCGTCCATGAAGCTGTGGGCGGAGAGCCCGGCGGCGCCGAGCACCCCGACCCGTTCGCCGCCCAGGGCCGCCACCGCCTCGTCGCGGTCGTGCAGGACCAGGAGGCGGGCGGCGAGGAAGAAGCCGAGGAACCCGGCGGCGACCAGTCCGGTCGCCAGGTTCGTGTCGTCGACCGCGTCGAGACCCTCGGGGAGGACGTCGAGCAGGGCCACCGCGACGACGACTCCGCCGGTCAACGCCAGCAGGGTGGGGAGGCGGTCGGAAAAGCGGAGGCCGATCCGGCCGCCGATCAGCGTCGCGACCACAGTCAGCCCCGCGAGGGGGATCGCGATAGCGGGCATCTCAGTTGTCCCGCTCGCTGCAGCGCGGACAAACGCCGCGCAGGAGGACGTCGTGAGCGGTGATCTCGAACTCGGCCCGCTCGCCGATCCCCTCGATCGCCCGCTCCAGCGCCGGGTCGGCAAATGGAACCAGCCGCCCGCAGCGGCTGCAGACCATGTGATGGTGATGGCCGCCGGGGTCGTTGCGCTCGAAGGCGACCACCTCGCCGCCCACATCCACCCGGTGCACCAGCTCCAGCTGCTCGAGCTGCTCCAAGGTCCGATAAACGCTCGCCCGCCCAACGTTAGGCAGCCGCCGGTCGATCTCCAGCGCCGTGACCGCGCAGCTCTCGCCCCCCAGCAGCTCGATCACCTTCTGCCGCGCCGCCCCAGCCCTAAACCCGGCCTCGTTGAGTCGCGTCCTGGCTCGCTCGCTCCAGCTCATTCGCGGAGCCTACATGAAAATGAGACCCGTTCTTATCTAGCAAAGGGTGGCTGCCCACCGCCAGAACCACCTACCTACGAGTACGCATCCCACTTCTGAAGTTCGGGCAGCGGATCGAACGGTGAGCCGCCCTCGTACCACCCGGGCGCGCCCCAGATCTCGAAGTGCAGGTGGCAGCCCTGGGCGTCGCCGGTGTCGCCGACGATCCCGATCGGCTGACCGGTGCGGACGGTTTCGCCCTCCTGCAGGGGCGAGGGTTCCGCCAGGTGCGCGTACATGAAGTCGTTTGGCGTGCCGCGGCCGTCGATCACGAGGTAGTTCCCCGCCGCGTCGTCCCAGGTCGACATTTGGACGGTGCCGCCGCGGGCGGCGACAAGCGGGGTTCCGCAGGTTGCCATCACGTCCTGTCCCTGGTGGGTGTGCCCGGAGCGGGCGGCGCCGAAGCGGCCGGCGCCCATCCCGAATTCGTGGGCGCCGAGGATCGGGAAGGCGTAGCCGTAGAAGGCGAAGCCGAGGCTGAGGGTGGTCGAGGCGGTCGCTTTGCGCGCTGCTGGCACTTCGCTCGTCGATTGGGGGCTGATCCGGAAGCTGTAGCGGCCATTGCGGGCCGGGCGCCCTTCGTTCGTGGTCCCGTCCCAGCGGACTTTGCCCGCCACGTTCGGCGCCACGTTTTCCCGGTAGAAGGTCTTGACGACTGCGCCGGCGGCGTCGACGACGTCGATCCGCAGGTCGTTTTCGGGCTGGCTGCTGCCGATCGTGAAGGTCAGCTTGGGGTAGCGATAGCCGAAGTAGAAGGACTTGCGCGGGGTCGTTTCAGCGGCGAGGAGCGAGAGGGCGCCGGCGCTCGGAGCGCTCGCGGGGGAACCCGACGGGCTGCCTTTGGCGGTGGGCGTCGCCCCCGGCGTGCCGGCGCCGCCGGTGGTCGCGGCGGCAGCCGCGCCGCTCAGCACCAGCAGGCTGGTGATCGCGATTACGAGGATCGCTATACCTATGTTCCCGGCCGCTACTGGCCGGGCGAACCCAGTGCTGCTCAAACCGCTAGCCCTCTCTTTCCGTCGCCTGCGGAGTTAGCTGACGGGCTCGCGCTGAAAGAGTCGCGCTACAGACGGTTTTCGTCCGATTCGCCCCTGGGACCTGCAAGGTCCCTTCGGTTCCTCCGCTCCCGCACAGTGGCCTGCACGGGATTCGGCTATTGCTCGGGCCGCAATATACAGCGCGAGATGGCTATCATCCCCCGGCCGCGTCGGTGAATCCGCGCGGTTTTTGCGCGATGAAGACCCGATGAAGACCTTCGTAGCCACTCCCGCCAACCGCCAGCGCGACTGGTACGTCGTCGATGCCGAGGGCAAGACCCTGGGTCGTCTGGCGACCCAGATCGCCGACACCCTGCGCGGCAAGCGCAAGCCGGAGTACACGCCGCACATCGACACCGGCGACTTCGTCGTCGTCGTCAACGCGGAGAAAATCCACGTCACCGGCGACAAGCTGGCGCAGAAGACCTACTACCGCCACAGCGGCTACCCCGGCGGGATCAAGTCGCGGACGCTGGGCGAGATGCTCGAGCGCAAGCCCGAGGAAGTGATCCGCAAGGCTGTCAAGGGGATGCTGCCGCGCAACCGGCTCGCCCGCCAGCAGCTGACCAAGCTGAAGGTGTACGCCGGGCCCGACCACCCGCACGCCGCCCAGCAGCCGAAAACGATGGAGACCGACTGAACTTGATGGACGAGCAGAACACGCCGGAGGAGAACGCTCCCGAGCAGGACGAGACCACGCCGGATCCGGTGGCCGAGGAGGTCACCTCTCCCGAGGCCGACCAGGAGGTTGAGGTCACCGAGGAGACGGAGGAGGCTCCGCCTGAGCCGGAGGCCGAGGCGCCCGCCGAGGAGCCCGCCGCCAAAGAGGAGAAAAAAGACGTCATTCCCGGCGCCGACCTGGAGCCGATCCTGGTCGAGCCGGACAAACCCGAGCTGAGCGCGGAGGAGAAAGCGCGGCTCGAAGCCGAGGAAGAAGAGAAAGCCCGCCGCGAAGCCGAGCTCGCCGCCGCCGAGGAGACCGACGCCGCGGTCGGCCGCGCCCCGGCGAAAATGGAGAAAGGCGCCCGCTTCCTCGCCACCGGCAAACGCAAGAGCTCGATCGCCCGCGTCACCCTGCTGCCCGGCAACGGCAAGATCACGATCAACAAGCGCGACCTCGAGGAGTTCTTCCCGCGGCCGCTGCACCAGACGATGGCCAAGCAGCCGCTGGTCGTCTCTGGCTACGAGGGCAACGTCGACGTTCGCGTCCGCGTCCACGGCGGCGGCATCAGCGGCCAGGCCGGGGCGGTTCGCCACGGCATCGCCCGCGCTCTCACCGAGATCGACTCCGAGCTTCGCGGTGACCTCAAGCGCCGCGGCTTCCTCACCCGCGACGCTCGCGTCAAGGAGCGCCGCAAGGCCGGTCTTAAGAAGGCCCGCAAGCGCCCGCAGTTCAGCAAGCGCTGAGGCGGCTGCAAATCTGCGCCTGGCGTCGTCCTCGGTCGGCTGATTCGGTCACGCACTAACTTGTGCGCTCCCTCATCAGCCTCCCTGCGTCCTACCCAGTCTTGATTTTCGCTCGCCTCCTATGACTAGAACTCTCTTTGGCACTGACGGGGTCCGGGGAGCGGCCGGCACCTTCCTCACCGCCGAGCTGGCTACGGCCCTCGGCCGCGCCACCACCGCCACCCTCGAGGCGGAGCGGCCGCAGGTCCTGATCGTCCGCGACACCCGCGAGTCGGGCCCGATGCTGGAGGCCGCGCTGGCCGCCGGAATCGCCGCCGCGGGCGGCGACGCTTTGCTCGCCGGGGTGCTGCCGACGCCGGCCGCGGCGATCCTCGTCCGGCGCCTGGGGCTCGACCTCGCCGCCGTCGTCTCCGCCTCCCACAACCCCTTTGGCGACAACGGGATCAAGTTCTTCGACGGCAGGGGGGTCAAGCTCGCCGACGAGATCGAGGCCGAGATCGAGGCGCAGATCGAGGTGGCGCCGAGCGCCGAGCGCCCCGGCCACGTACGCGAGCTGAACGGCGGCCTCGAGGACTACCTGCGGGAGCTGCAGGCGGCCTTCCAGATCGACCTCAGCGGCCGCCGAGTTGTTCTCGACTGCGCCAACGGCGCCACCTTCGAGGCGGCGCCGGCGATCTTCGAGCGCCTCGGCGCCGAGGTCGAAACGATCGGGGTCGAGCCCGACGGCCGCAACATCAACGCCGGTTGCGGCTCCACCCACATCGAGGCCCTGGCCGAGCGGGTGGCCGCCTCCGAGGCCGAAATCGGCTTCGCCTTCGACGGCGACGGCGATCGCGTCCTCGTCGCCGACGGCTCCGGCCGCGTCCACGACGGCGACGAGCTGATCGCCCTCGCGGCTCGCGGCATGGCCGGCCGCGGTGAGCTAGGCGGCGGCGTCGTCGTCACCGTGATGAGCAACTACGGCTTCCACCAGGGGATGGCGGCCGAGGGAATCGACGTGGCTGTTACTCAAGTCGGCGACCGCTACGTGATCGACGAGATGCTGCGGCGCGGCTGGAAGCTCGGCGGCGAGCAGTCCGGCCACATCATTTGCAGCGACTTCGTCGCCACCGGCGATGGGATCGCCGCGGCGCTGACGACGATGCGCGAGCTGGCCGGCGCCCCACTCGCCGAGGCGGTGCCGATGAGCAAGCTGCCGCAGGTCCTGGTCAACGTCAAGGTCGCCGATCGCGAGGCGATCAACGACGCGCCCGCGGTCTGGGAGGCGGTCGAGCAGGAGGAACAGAACCTCGAGGGTCGCGGCCGGGTCCTCCTGCGCCCCTCGGGCACCGAGCCGCTGGTGCGGGTGATGGCCGAGGCCCCGACCCAGGAAGAGGCCGAGGCCGCCTGCGAGCGCCTGGTCGCGGTCGTGCGGCGCGAGCTCGCCTGAGCAGCCGGCCCCCGGCTTCCAGCTAGCCTTACCCGTCTCTTGTGCGGCATCGTCGGATATGTGGGCGCCAGGCCCTGCGAGGAGCTGCTGCTCTCGGGCCTGGAAAAGCTCGAATACCGGGGCTACGACTCGGCCGGCCTCTCCGTGCTCGCCGACGGCGAAGTGGAGAGCGTCCACGCGGTCGGCAACCTCGCCAACCTCAGGGCCGCGGTCGAGAAGCGGGCGCAGAACGGCGCCGGGCCGCTGCCGCCGGCCGAGACCGGCATCGCCCACACCCGCTGGGCCACCCACGGGCGCGTCACCGAGGCCAACGCCCATCCCCACGACGACAGCTCCGGCCGCGTCCACATCGTCCTCAACGGGATCGTCGAGAACCACTCCGAGCTGCGCCGCCGGCTGCAGGAGCAGGGGCAGGTCTTCAGCTCGGAAACCGACGCCGAGGTGGTCGCCCACCTGATCGCCTCCCACTACGACGGCGACCTCGCCGCCGCGGTGCGCGCCGCCTACGCCGAGCTGCGCGGCCACTACGCCTTCGTCGCCATGCACGCCGACGAGCCGCAGCGCCTGCTCGGCGCCCGCAAGGAGTGCCCACTGGTCGCCGGTGTCGGCGCGGGGGAGACCTTCCTCGCCTCGGCGATCCCCGCCTTCCTCGCCGACACCCGCACCGCGATGCCGATCGAAAACGGCGAGATCGTCGAAATCGAAGCCGGCGAGGTGCGGGTCACCGACACCGATGGAAACCCGATCGAGCGCGACACCGAAGAGGTCACCTGGGACGCCGACGCCGCCGAGAAGGGCGGTTACGAGACCTTCATGCTGAAGGAGATCCACGAACAGGCCGACGCGGTGGCGGAGACGATCACCGACCGCCTGCCCGGGACCGACGGGGTCGACCTCTCCGACGTCGAGATCTCCGACGAGTTCCTGCGCGGGGTGCGGCGGATCGTGATCGTCGCCTGCGGAACCTCCTACCACGCCGGTCTGGTCGGCCGCTACGCGATCGAGGAGTGGGCGCGGGTCCCGGTCGAGATGGATGTCGCCTCCGAGTACCGCTACCGCAATCCCGTCGTCGGGCCCGAAGACCTGGTGATCGGGATGACGCAGTCAGGGGAGACCGCGGACACGCTGGCGGCGATGCGGCTGGCCCGCGAGGCTGGTGCGACGGTACTGGCGATCACCAACATCATGGGCAGCCAGGCGACCCGCGACGCCGACGCGGTCCTCTATATCCGCGCCGGGATGGAGGTCAGCGTCGCCGCGACCAAGACCTTCGTCGCCCAGGTGGCGGCGATGTACCTGCTGGGGCTGCGGCTTGCCGAGCTGCGGGGGACCTTGCCGTCGGAGCGGCTTGCCGAGCTGGTGGCGGAGATGAAGGCGCTGCCTTCGAAGATGGAGGAGACCCTCGCCGCCTGCGAAGCGCCGGCGCGCGCAATAGCCGCCGTCCACAAGGACCAGGACTTCTTCCTCTACCTCGGCCGCCACATCGGCCTGCCGGTCTGCCTGGAGGGGGCGCTGAAGCTGAAGGAGATCAGCTACATCCCCACCGACGCTTACGCGGCGGGGGAGATGAAGCACGGGCCGATCGCCTTGCTCGACGAGTCGACCCCAGTCGTCTGCATCGCCACCGAGAGCCCGATTCTGGAGAAGGTGCTCTCCAACGTCGAGGAGGTGCGCGCCCGCGGGGCCTGCACGATCGCGGTTGCCACCGCCGGCGACGAGCGGGTCGCCGAGGTGGCCGACGAGACCGTCGAGGTGGCCGCCTCCGACTGGATCCTGCAGCCGATCCTCGCTGTCCTGCCGCTGCAGCTGCTGGCTTACGACATCGCCCGCGGCCGCGGCCTCAACGTCGACCAGCCCCGCAATTTGGCCAAGACGGTCACGGTTGAGTGAAGTTGTCCAAAGGGCGCGCTAGAGTGCCCGCCCTCGTGAAGCTCCGTCTCGTCCTGATCTCGGTTCTCGCGGCCCTGGCGGCCGTCCTCGCCGCTGGCTGCGGTGGTGGCGGCGACGACAGCGGCGGCGGCAGCGATGCGGCGACGCTGGCCCCGGCAACGGCGCCGGTCTTCATCGACTTCACGATCCGCCCGGAAGGGGCGACGAAGACGAACATCGAGGACCTGGCGAAGAAGCTCGCCGGAGTGAATGACCTCGGCGACCTGATCGTCGAAGAACTCGAGAGCTCGGCCTCCGAAGACGGCGAAGAATTCGATTTCGAAAAGGAAGTCGAACCCTGGCTCGGGGAACGGGCCGGCCTCTTCCTGCAGGAATACGAAGAAGAAGACTTCGAAGGCTACGGCGCCGCGATCCAGACCGAAGACGAAGACGAAGCGCGCGAGTTCGTCGACAAGCAGGTCGAATCTTCCGACGAAGCGGTCGAAGACGGCTCCTACGAAGGCGTCGACTTCAAGGTCCAGGAAGACGAAACCACGATCGGCGTCTTCGACGGCTTCGTCGTCTTCGCCGAAGACGAAGCGATCTTCAAAACGATGGTCGACGCTTCCAAGGGCGACAACCTCGCCGGCGAAGAGGCCTTCACCGACGCGACGGCCGATGTCCCGGGTGAGAGCGCGGCCGACGTCTTCGTCGACATCGGCGGCCTGATCGAAGAAGCCGGCAACGAAATCGACTCCAACACGCAGGCCTTCCTCGACAGCGTTGGCATCGAACCGCGCGAAGCCACCGCCGTCGCCAGCCTCGTCCCCGGCTCCGACAACGTCGAGATCGACCTCAGCAGCAACCTCAGCGGTGAAAACCCGCCCTCGGGCGACGCTTCCGAGCTGCTTGGCTCGCTGCCCGGCACCTCGGTCGCCGCCTTCGCCTCGCCGGAATTCGGCAAGCGCTTCAACGAAGGCATCGACAAGATCGACAAGCAGGGAATCCCCGGCGAGGTGCCGCCGAACCAGCTGAAGAAAAGCCTGAAGCAGGCCGGCGTCGACCTCGTAGCGATCGCCAGCTCGATCGGCGACGTCGGCGTCTACGTCACCGGCAACAGCGAAAAGACGCTCGCCGGCGCCCTGGTGATGGAAGCCGAAGACGAGACGCAGGCGACCAACACCGTCTCCAACATCGGTCTCTTCCTCCGCAAAGCCGGCGTCCCAGGCGTGACCAGGATCAGCGAAGGCGCGACCGGGTTCTCGATCCGCAGCCCCGAACTGGGCCGCCAGCCGGTCGTCGTCGCCGCCAAGGGCGACCGCATCGTGATCGGCTACGGCCTCGCCTCGGCCCTCTCCGCCTTCCAGGAATCGAACAAGACCCTTAACGACTCACCCGCCTTCCAGGAAGCCGAAAGCGCCCTCGGCGGCACTCCCATCACCGCCTTCGTCGACGGTCCCTCGGCCCTCAACCTCGCCCAGGCGATCGTCCCTGCGGGCGAAGAAGACTTCGAAGAAGCCGAGCAGTACCTGAAGAAGGTCGACTACGTGGCGATCGGCTCCGAAGCCTCCGGCGACCTCGCCACCGCCAAGCTGATCCTCGGCGTCAAGTAGCGTCGCCCGTCGCACTCTGCCCTTAGGCTGGGGCGGTGGAAGCCTGGCTGAAGCCACTCTTTGACCCCGAGGGGATGCGCGCAGTCGACCGGTGGGCGACCGAGGAGCGAAAGATTCCCTCGCTCGAGTTGATGGAGGCTGCTGGCAGGGCGGTGGCCGAGGCTGTGGCGGGGCTGGCGCCGGAGGGGCCGGTGCGGGTGATTTGCGGGAAGGGGAACAACGGGGGGGATGGGTTTGTCGCCGCTCGGCTGCTGCGGGAGATGGGGTTTGAGGTGGAGGTGTTGATGCTTTGGCCGGGGGAGGAGCTGCGGGGGGATGCGAAGGTCAACTTGGAGCGATTCGGCGGGGAGCTTGTGGAGGGGGATCTCGGCGGACGCCTTGCGGGATCGGGCGCTGTCGTCGATGCGATCTTCGGGACCGGGTTCGAGGGGGCGCCGCGGGAGCCGGCGGGTGCGGCGATCCAAGCGATCAACGCTTGCGGGGCGCCGGTGGTGGCTTGCGACATCGCTTCGGGGGTGGACGCTTCCAGTGGTGAGGTGGCGGGGGAGGCCGTCGAGGCGGATGTGACGGTCAGCTTCCACGCGGCCAAGCTGGGACAGCGGATCGCGCCTGGGAAGTGGCACACGGGGGAGCTGCGGGTGGCGTCGATCGGGATCCCGGCTGGGGCGCCGGGGGAGGCGGTCGGCGGGGAGATCGATCCGGTCATTCTCGATCTGCTGCCGCGTCGCGGCGCCCGGTCGACCAAGTTCAGCTCCGGCCAGGTTGGGGTCGCCGGCGGCTCGCGGGGGCTGACCGGGGCGGTGCGGATGACCTCGCTGGCGGCGATCCGGGCCGGGGCCGGCTACGCGACGGTGGCGGTGCCGGCCGATCTCAACCTCGTCTTCGAGATCGCCCAGCCGGAGGTGATGTCGGTTGCCTGTCCCGGTGGCGATGGCTGCCTGGTGCCGGCCTCCGAGAAGGCCGTGCTGCGGGTCTTCGAGCGCGCCGCGGCGGGGGTGCTGGGGCCGGGCCTCGGTCGCGATCCCGGCTCCTTCGAGCTGGCGCGAAGCCTGGTCAGCAAGATCGAGGCGCCGCTGGTGATCGATGCCGATGGGCTGAACGCCTTTGCCGGTCGCCTCGGCGAGCTTGCCGGTCGCCGTGCGCCGACGGTGCTGACGCCGCACGCCGGCGAGCTCGGGCGCCTGCTCGAGCGCGAGTCCGGCGAAGTCGACGCCCACCGGCTCGACGCCGCCAAAGAGGCCGCCCGGGCCGCCGGGGCGATCCTCCTGCTCAAGGGCGACGACACGATCGTCACCGACGGCGAGCGGGTCGCCGTCAACGCGCTCTCCGCGCCCGCCCTTGCCACCGCCGGCAGCGGCGACGTGCTCTCCGGGATCACCGCGGCGATGCTCGCCCGCGGCCTCGAACCCTTTGCTGCGGTTTGCGCGGCAGTCGTCGCCCACGCTCGCGCCGGCCGCGAGGCGGCGCGGCGGATCGGCGCGGCGGAGTCGGTGATCGCCGGCGACGTGATCGAGGCAATCCCCGTGGCGCTGCGCCCCGACAGCCGGGTCGAATAACCTCGCGACGATGAAGAACGCCGGCGAGATCATGGACCGCGACGTGCCCACCCTCAGCCCGGAGGACGACGCCCGCAAGGCGATCGACCTGTTGGCGAAGACCGACCTCGGCGCGATCCCCGTGGTCGACGAGGAGCGCAAAGTCGTCGGCATCGTCAGCGAGTCCGACCTGATCCTCAGCGAGGAGGAATCGGACCTCCACCTGCCGCACTACCTCAACATCATGGGCGGAATCGTCTTCGTCGGCTCGATGAAGGGCTTCGAGGAGCGGTTGGAGAAAGCTTTCGCGACGAAAGTCTCCGAGTTGATGACGGCGGACCCGATCGTCGCCCACGACTACGAGGCAGCCGACCGGGTGGCGAAGAAAATCGCCGATCACCATCACAACCACCTGCCGGTGGTGGACGGTGACGGGCACCTGGCCGGCATGGTCACCAGGGCCGACGCGCTCGCCGCTCTGGTCGCCGACCCGGACTAGCCATGGAGCGGGCGAGCGCCCGGATCGACCACGAGGCCGTTCGCGTCAACTGCGCGCGGCTGAAGGCCGAGCTGGGCGAAGCCGAGCTCTGCGCGGTGGTGAAGGCCGACGGCTACGGCCACGGGGCCGACGTCTGCGCGAGCGCCGCTCTCGACGGCGGGGCGACCCGGCTTGCAGTCGCGACCGCCGCTGAGGCCGAGCAGCTCGGCCGCCGCTTCCAGCACGTGCCCCTATTGACGATGGGGGCGCTGACGGCGGAGGAGGTCGACGCGGTGATCTCGGCGGGCTCGGAACTGGCCCTCTGGCGCGAGGACTCCCTGCGCTTGATCGCCGCCCGCGCCCGCGCCCACGGGCACCGCGCCCGGGTCCACGTCAAGTACGACAGCGGCATGGGCCGGCTCGGCAACCGCGACGCGCAGGAGGTGCTGGAGCTGGTCCGCGCCTGCGCCGCCGACCCCCACCTGGAGCTGGCCGGTATCTGGACCCACTTCGCCACCGCCGACGAACCTGACGCCGACGACGGCTTCTTCGGCCAGCAGCTCGATCGCTTCGAGGAGGTGGCCGCGGCGGTCAAGGCAGACCACCCGGAGGTCCTCGTCCACGCCGCCAACAGCGCCGCCGTCCTCCGCGACCGCCGCTCCCACTTCGAGATGGCCCGCTGCGGCGTCGCGATCTACGGCCTCGACCCGTTCCAGCGCGACCCCGCCGAGCAGGGGCTGCGGCCGGCGCTCACCCTGAGCTCGCACGTCGCCGACGTCAAGCGCTTCCCGGCCGGCGCCAGCGCCGGCTATGGGCGCAGGTGGAAGGCCCCGGTCGACACCTGGGTCGGCGTGATCCCGCTCGGCTACGGCGACGGCGTCCGCCGCGCCCTCACCAACAACGCCGACGTCCTCGTCCGCGGCCGTCGCCATCCCCTCGTCGGCACCGTTTCGATGGACAACATCACGATCGACCTCGGCCCGGAGACGGAGGTCGTGCCTGGCGACGAGGCGGTGCTGATCGGGCGCCAAGGGGAGGAGGAGATCCTCGCCGAGGAGGTCGCGGCCCGGCTGGAGACGATCAACTACGAGGTGACCTGCGCGATCTCGCCCCGGGTGCCGCGGAGGGCGGGATGAGCACGGTCGAGAGGCTCCGTACCGCGCCCGTCGTCGCGGCGGCCCGTACCGCTCTCGGCGATGGCGATCCCGCCTGGATCGTCGGCGGGGCGGTCCGCGACGCCGTTCTCGGCCGCGAGGTGACCGACCTCGATCTCGCCGTGGCCGGCGATCCCGGCGCGGTGGCGCGGGCGGTCGCGCAGGAGATCGGCGAGCACGCCTTCGAGCTCTCGGCCGAGTTCGGCACCTGGCGGGTCGCCGCCTCCGGTCACGGCTGGCAGATCGACGTCACCGCCCTGCGCGGGGGGAGCATCGAGGCCGACCTGGCGGCGCGCGATTTCACGATCGGCGCCGTCGCCGTACCGCTGGCGGGCGGCGAGCCGCTTGACCCCTGTGCCGGCCTCACCGACCTCGCCGACAAGCGCCTGCGCGTCGTCGGCGAGCAGAGTTTCGGGGACGATCCGCTGCGGCTCCTGCGCGCCGCCCGCCTGGCGGCGGAGCTGGGCCTGGAGATCGAGCCGCGGACGGTGGCGCTCGCCCGCGCCGCCGCCTCCCGCGCCGCCGACCCCGCCGGCGAGCGCCAGCTCGCCGAGCTGCGCCAGCTGATCGGCGGACCCGACCCGCTGCGCGGGCTGAGCCTGCTCGGCGAGTTGGAGCTGACGCCGGTGGTGCTGCCCGAGGTCGCCGCGCTGCGCGGGGTCGAGCAGGGCCCCAATCATCACCTCGACGTCTACGACCACACGATCGCCGTGCTCGAGCACACCCTCGAGGTCGAGGCGGACCTGGACCGGTTCGCCGCCGAGCGCGCCGCCGAGGTCGAGGCGCTGCTCGAAGAGCCGCTCGCCGACGAGCTCAGCCGCCGCACGGCGCTGCGCTTCGGCGCCCTCTTCCACGACATCGCCAAGCCCCAGACCAAGGCCGAACGCGACGGTTTCGTCGGCTTCCGTGGTCACGACCAGGTCGGGGCCGAGGTGATCGCCGGCATCTGCAAGCGGCTGCGGACCAGCCGCCGCCTCAGCCAGCACCTGCAGGCGCTCGCCCTGCACCACCTGCGGCTCGGTTTCCTGATCCCGGAGATGCCGCTGCCGCCGCGCCGCGTCCACGCCTACCTGCGCGCCACCGAACCTGTCGCCGTCGACGTCACCCTGCTGACGGTGGCCGATCGCCTCTCCGCCCGCGGCAAAGGGCCGATCGCCAGCCCGGAGATGGTCGCGGCTCACCTGCAGCTGGCCCGCGAGATGATCGCCGCCGCCCTCGACTGGCGCCGCCAAGGCCCGCCGCCGCCGCTTCTGCGCGGCGACGAGCTGGCGGCCGAGCTGGGGATCGAGCCGGGCCCGGAGCTGGGCTCGGCGCTGGCCGAGCTGGAGGCCGCGCAATATGCAGGGGAAATCACTGACCGCAAGGGTGCGCTCGAACACCTGCGCCGTTAGGTACGCTCCCCGCCGCATGGCTAAAGAGGAAAAGATCGAAATGGAGGGGGAGATCACCGAGGCTCTCCCCAACACGATGTTCCGGGTCAAACTGGATAACGGGCACGACGTGCTCGGCCACATCTCGGGAAAGATGCGCCGCCACTACATCCGCATCCTCCCCGGCGACCGCGTGAAGATCGAGCTTTCGCCCTACGACCTAGACCGCGGTCGAATCACCTACCGCTACAAATAGTCGCTCGGCCGCGGGTCCGCGAGCTCTGCGATCAAGGCCGACCAGGCGAAGTCCTTGGCGCCCATGCCGGTGCCGTCGCGGGGGTCGTAGTACTCGCGCAGGCCTTCGCGGGCGACCGTGGCGATGACGCCGTCGGCGAGCTGCTGCGCCTCCTGCTCGTAGCCGAGGCGGCGGAGGCCGAGCCAGACCATCCAGGCGGAGTTGACCCAGGTCGGGCCGCGCCAGTAGCGGCGGATCGGACCGCGACCGCCGCCCGGTTCGTAGCCGCGCTCGCTCGCCGCGACCGATGGCGGCGCGACGGCGGTCCGGTACTCGTCCCCGTTCAGCAGGTGCTCCTCGACCAGGCGCCGCCCGATCGCCTCCGGCAGGTCGGGCAGCGCCAGCGGCGCCAGCGAGGACCAGGTGTTGACCTCGACCCGTCCCCCCGGCCGCGCCTCGTCGAAGAAGAGCCCGCGGCGCTCGTCCCAGCACCGCTCGACCAGCGCCGGCGTCGCCGACGGCCGGCCCAGCGCCTGCAGCGAGAGCGACCAGAGGGTGTTGACGAGGACCTCGCAGAGGACCGGCTCGCCGGCCTCGCGCAGCCGCCGCGCGTTCCACTCGTAGCGGCGGTTGCGGTGGACGAGCAGCGGGAAGCCGATCCGCCCGTTCGCCCGCCAGCCCCAGACCGGTTCGAACTTCGGCGAGGCGTCGAGGCCCGACTCGTCGGGTTGGACGATCCAGAGCAGACCGTCGCCCTCGAGGTCGCGGTTCGCTTCCAGCCAGTCGGCCTGCGCCGCGATCCGCGGCTCCTCGCTGGGGTCGCCGACGGCGATCCGCCAGGCCCAGGCGAGCAGCGGCGGCTGGATCGTCGCGGTCTGGAAGGAGCGGCGCGCGGCGACGTTGTAGAAGAGCAGCCGGGCACCGGAGACGTGGCTGCGCCAGAAGATCGTGTGGCCGATGAAGCCATCGGGACGCTGAGCGGCCAGCAGGCTCTCGAGCTCGGCCCGCGCCCGCCGCGGCTCGAAGCGACGCCAGGCGATTGCCGCGAAGCAGGAATCCCAGTACCACTGCCAGGGATACCGACCCGGGCTCGGCTCGGTGTATTCGAAGCGGGTCCCGTCGCGCTCGCCGACGACCCAGTTCTGCCGCAGCACCCGCTCGGTCTCGGCGAGCACCGCCTCCTGCGCGCCCGCCTCAGGCATTCGTGCGGCGCATCTCCCGCAGGGCCAGCGCTCCCAGGACCCCCAGCAGGCCGGCAACGGCCAGTAGTCCCGGCCAGGTTTCCCCCCAGGTGACGCTGCCGACGAACCCCTGCCGCGCCGCCTCGACCACGTGGGTCACCGGGTTGAATTCGGCGACCTTCTCCAGCCACGGCTGCAGCAGCTCCAGCGGCGCGTAGGCCGGCGTCAGCAGGATCAGCCCCATCATCCCCGCCTGCATCAGCGGTGCCGCCGACTGGCTCTTGTAGTGGAGCGCCAGCATCGAGCCCCAGCAGGCGGCCACGGCGGCCATCGCCGCGACCATCAGGTAGCAGACGATCAGCCCGTCAAGCCCAGGCCACTGGACGCCGATCAGGAAGCCGATCGCCAGCACGAAGGTGGCGGGGATGAAGGCGCGGGCGCTGGCGGCGAGGACGTTGCCGCCAAGCAGGACCCAGCGCGGCGCCGGGGAGACGAGCAGTCGGTCGACCCAGCCCTGCTCGTAGTCGCGGGCGAGGTTGACGCCGGCGGCGGCGCCGGTGAAGCCCGCCCCCTGCAGCATGCTGACCGGGACGATGAAGCTCTCATACGAGCCGGAGTCGAAGCCGGGCAGGTGGATCAGCGAGCCGAAGACGCCGTTCAGCCCGAGGAAGAAGATCGTCGGCGCCAGCACTCCCGGGATCGCCGCGCCGGGCACCCGCAGGAGCTCGTTCTTCGCCCGCGCCATCAACGCCGCGACCGTGGCCAGGTTGGTGCGCCAGCCGGCCGGGGCGGGTGCTCTGGTGACCGATGCCGCCTCCATCAGCCCGTCCGCAGCCGGTGTCGCAGGGCGCTGGCGCTGAGCCCCAGCCCGAGCAGGATGATGCCGGCGATCGCGGCGACAGCCTCCAGCGTCTGGGTCGCGTCGATCCCGGAGATGATCGGCTCCCGCACGCCTTCGACGATGAAGCTGAACGGGTTGTATTCGGCGATCGTCTTCGCCGGCTCGACCATCAGCTCCTGCGGGAAAAAGGCCGAGGAGAGGAAGAGGACGACGAGGACGAGCGGGAAGAGGCCCTGGACGACGCTGGCGCTGCCGGTGCGCAGCGCGATCGCCGCGCCGATGCCGCCGACGGCGATCGCCGAGGTGGTGATCAGGGCGATCGCCAGCAGCGCCCCGGGGATGCCGCCCTCGATGTGGGCGCCGAAGATCAGCCCGATTGCGAGGAACCAGAGCGAGGCGAAGAGGCCCAGCGCCGCCGTCCCCGCCAAGCGACCGAGGACGATCGCGAAGCGGGGGATGGGGGAGGCGAAGAGCCGGTCGGTGAAGCCCATCTCGATGTCGACGGCGAAGGCGATGCCGCCGCTGTTGCCGGCCAGCATCATCGACTGCATCATCGAGCCGGCGAGCATGAACTGGAGGAAGCTCTGGACCGGCGGGAAACCGGGCAGTTCGATCCCGGCGCCAGCGCCGCCGGTCTGGATCGCCAGCAGCAGGGTCGGGAAGACGACGATCGGGCTGATCAGCTGCGGCCGCCGGAAGGTCTGGCGGATCGAGCGCGCCCCCAGCGCCCCGACCACCCGCGCGCCCGTTCTCAGGTCGCTCACGCCGCCGCCGGCTCCTCGCCGGCCGGCTCGCCCTCCTGGCCGCCCTCGCCTTCGAGGTGGTGCCCGGTCTTCTCGACGAAGACGTCATCGAGGGTCGGCCGCACCAGCTCCAGGGACTCGACCGCGATCCCGGCATCGTCCAGCGCCCGCACCACCCGCGGGATGTCGCCGGCGCCGTTCTCAACCTCCAGCAGGACCTTGCCGTCGCCCTTGCGGGGTCGCAGCTTCCCGAGCTCGGCAACCACCCGTTCTGCCTCCGGGACCGCACCCTCGCCGACCGTCAGCTCGATGTGCGGGTTGCCGACCTCGCCCTTCAGCTCCTCGGGCGTTCCCTCGGCGACGATCAGCCCGCGGTCGATGATCCCGACGTTGTCGGCTAGCTGGTCGGCCTCCTCGAGGTACTGGGTGGTGAGGAAGACGGTGGTGCCGTCGTCGTTCAGCGCCTGCACCTCTTCCCAGATCGTCTTGCGGCTGACCGGGTCGAGCCCGGTCGTCGGCTCGTCGAGGAAGAGGACGCGAGGTTCGTGGACCAGCGCGGCGGCGAGGTCGAGCCGGCGCTTCATCCCGCCCGAGTAGCCGCCGACTCGGCGGTCGGCGGCGTAGGAGAGGTCGACCCGGTCGAGCAGCTCGTCGGCGCGCTTGCGGCCCGCCGCGGTCGGCAGCCCCTGCAGGGTCGCCTGCAGGCGGATCAGCTCGCGGCCGGTCATCAGCGGGTCGAGCGCCGCTTCCTGCAGTGCCACCCCGATCGAGGCCCGCACCTGGCGTGCCTCGGCGACGACGTCGAAGCCGGCGACGCCGGCGCGGCCGCCGGTCGGCAGCAGCAGCGTCGTCAGCATCCTCACGGTGGTCGTCTTGCCGGCGCCGTTGGGCCCGAGGAAGCCGTAGATCTCGCCCTCCTCCACCCGCAGGTCGATCCCCTGCACGGCGAGGACCTCGCCGAAGCTGCGCTCGAGACCCTCGACGACGATCGCCGGCATCGTCAGACCCCGGTCGGCTCGGCGGCCGCCGGCGGTGCCGCCTCGACCCAGCGGCGGCCGTTGGCGCCCTCCAGCGCCTCGGCCGCGTCGAGCAGCAGCTCGTCCCGGCCCCAGGCCGCCTGCAGCTGCAGGCCTACCGGCAGCCCTTCCGAGGAGCCGACGGGAACGCTGATCGCGGGGATGCCGGTGAGGTTGGCGAGGGCGCCGCCGCGGACGTTGGCGGCGTCGGCGGTGAGCGTGCCGGAGGGCAGCTCGACCAGCGGCGCCTCCAGCGGCGGCGCCACCGCGGGCACCGTCGGCCAGGCGATCACGTCGACCTCCTCGAAGACCTCCGCCAGGCGCTGCCGCGCCATCGTCCGCAGCTGGTGGGCCTTCACCGCCGCCACCGCCGGCAGCATCAGCCGGTACTTGAGCAGGCCGCGGCCGAGCGGGCTCAGCTCGGGATCGAGGTTGTTGAGGCGCTGCGGCGTGACGCCGCCGAGGCTCTCGCTGTTGGCGATCAGGACGGTGGCCAGGGTCGCCGTCGCCAGTTCGGGCAGCTCGATCATCCGCACGTCCCCACCGGTTGCTGCACGCAGGTCCTCGATTGCCTTCTCGCAGGCCACGCGCACGGCGGGGGCCACGTCTTCGGAGACCTCGTCCTCGATCACCCCGATCCGCAGCCCGGCGGCGTCGCCGGCACCCAGCTCCTCGCCGTAGAGGACCGAGCCGAGCAGACGACAGTCGCCGGCGTCGGCGCAGAGGGGACCGGAAACGATCGTGGTCGAGAGGCTTGCCATGTGGTGACCGTCCATCGCCGAGCGGCCGAAGGTCGGCTTCAGGCCGGTGAGGCCGCAGTAGGTGGCCGGGTAGCGGATCGAGCCCACCCCGTCGGCGCCGACCGCGCCCGCGACCAGCCGGGCGGCGACGGCGGCCGCCGGTCCGCTCGAGGATCCACCCGGGCAGCGCTCGGGGTTCCAGGGGTTGCGCGCCGGCCCGTAGACGGAGACGTTGCCGGTGCTGCCGGCGCCGAGCTCGTGCATGTTGCCGACGCCGACGATCACCGCTCCGGCATCGCGGAGGGCGCGGTAGGGTCCCGACTCGCCGGGGGCGGTCCTCGCCAGCATGTCGGCGGCGCCGAAGCGCTGGGCGCGCCAGGGCAGCGGCCACTCGTCCTTGATCACGACCGGGACGCCGTGGAGCGGGCCGGCGGGCGCGGCGGCGAGCATCTCCCGCGAACGCTCGGGGAAGGTCTCGACGACGGCGTTGATCGCCGGGTTGCGCTCGTCGATTCGCGCGAGCGCCGCCTCCAGCAGCTCGGTGGCGTCGACGTCGCCGGCGGCGATCGCCGCCGCCTGGCCGCGCAGCGGAAGGTCGAGCGGCTCGCTCATCGCCGCGGCGGTGCCTGCGAGAGGTCGGGCGCCGGCTCGGAGGCAGAGCTGCCGGTGTCGAGGGAAAGCAGCTCGAGGATCGGCGGCCAGAGCAGCTCGTGCGCCGCCCGCATCACCGCCAGCTCGATCTCGTCGGCCTCGACCCCGAAGGCCACGAGCGCCGCCGGGATGAAGTCGTCTGCGCTGCCTGAAGCCTCCATCTAGGGCGGGACCCTACCTTGGCCACTTGGCCGGGATCGTGCAACCGCGGCCGGGGCACCGCATCCGGCCGGGCTGGACGGCAAGATTGGCGCCGCAACTGGGTCCAGCCCCTCGTGTTGCCACAACGATGCGAATCACCGAGACGAAAGCCACCACCCGCCGCGGCTGGGCCGCGCTGCTCGCGGCTGCCTGCCTCTTCGCCGCCCTCGTCGCAGTCGCGGCGCCGGGCGACGCCGACTCGGCACCGTTGCGGGTGGTCGTGCTCGGCCAGACCTCGGAAACGCCGCCGGCTTCCTGTCCGGGCAAAATCGTCAACAACGTCGAGGTCACGCCCTGCCGGGTCGAGGGCCACGTCACCGGCTTCCAGTCGATCGCCGACGGCCTGCCGCGACCCTTCGAGGCGCCTTTCGAAGGCAAGGTCGTCGCCTGGTCGATCACCCTCGCCAAGCCCTCGACCAAGGAAACGAAAACGACCACCGACGAGGTGAGCTTCTTCGACGAATTCCTCGGCACCCCCGCGGAGGCCCGGATCGGGATCCTGCGCCCGGTCGAAGGCAGCAAGCCGCCGAAATACACGCTGGTGCGGCAGAGCCCGATCGAGGTCCTCAACCCCTACTTCGGCAGCACCCCGGTTTTCGCCCTCGACCACCCGCTCACGGTCCTCAAGGGCCAGGTGGTGGCGTTGACGATCCCTACCTGGGCGCCGATGTTCGCCCTCAACCTCTCGCCGGAAAACAGCTGGCGCGGCAGCCGCCTGCCCGAACACTGCATCTCCAAGGAAGACATCCAGGGCGGCCACCCCCAACAGGGCGTCGGCAAGACCAAGACCTACGGCTGCTACTACAGCGAAGCCCGCCTGCTCTACACGGCGACGCTGGTCAAGAAGCCCTAGCGCGCGGCTAGAGCGCTTCCTGCCGCAGCCCGCAGTACGGGCAGTCCGAGACGTCCAGCCCGATCAGCTGGTCGCAGCGGCGGCAGGCGCGGAGGTTCTCGGGGCTGCGCGGTAGGGATGAGACGGAGGGGGCGAGCGGCAGGACCATGCCCACCGGCTCCATCTCCTCGCCGGTCTCGCGATCGACGTAGACCGAGCCGGGCTCGGCGTGGGCGATCGCCTCCCGGCCCGAGGCCGCGGCGCGCATCCGGTAGAGCTGCTTCTCGTTCATCGCCGGGAAGACTATTAGCTTGGGCGGCTCCGATGCGCCTACTCATCTTCCACGGCTACATGCTGCGCGGCACCGGCAGCAACATCTACAACGTCAACCTGGCGCGGGCGCTGGCCCGGCTCGGGCACGAGGTGCACCTGCTCTGCCAGGACCGCGAGGTCCGGATCGAGGGCGTGCAGATCCACAACCCGGACATCGGCGGGCTGCTGCCGGTCTACGTCAAAGACCCTTACGAGGGGTTCGAGGTGAAGACCTTCCCCGAGCTGAGCGAGGGGGAGCTCGACCGCTACATCGAGGCGAATGTCGCCGCGGTGCGGGAGGTGGCCGCGGCGGCCGGCGGCATCGACCTCGCCCTCGCCAACCACCTGGTGATGGGGCCGGCGATCCTCGCCCGGGCCGAGGTGGCGCCGTTCGCGGTCAAGATCCACGGCTCGGCGCTGGAGTACACGGTGAAGCCGCATCCGCGCTTCCTCCCCTACGCGCGGGAGGGGGTGGAGGCGGCCAGTGGCGTCCTCACCGGCTCGGGCCACACGGCCGAGTCGCTCTGGGCGGCGCTGGCCGACGTCCCAGGACTGCGGGAGAAGACCCGGCTCGGGCCGCCGGGCGTCGACGTTGAGGAGTTCCGCCCCCGCGGCGAGCGCGAGCCGTTGGTCGCCTTCGTCGGCAAGCTGATCGTCTCCAAGGGGGTCGACCTCCTGCTGGCCGCCTGGCCGCTGGTGCGGGCCGCCCACCCGCAGGCTCGGCTCGAGCTGGCCGGCTACGGCGCCTACGAGGAGGCGCTGCGGCAACTGGCGGCGGCGCTCGACCGCGGCGATCTCGAGCAGGCACGGGAGATCGCCCGCCGCGGCTGGGCGCTCGAAGGAGGGGAGGAGCGGCCGCTGCCGATCCTCAGTGCCTTCCTCGCCGACCCACCGGCCGGCTACGCGGAGATGGCGCGCGAGGCCGCCGGCTCGGTCGCGTTCGTCGGCCGGCTCGAGCACCACGAGGTCGCCGACTTCTTCCCCCGGGCCGAGGCGATGGTCATGCCCAGCACCTTCCCCGAGGCCTTCGGGATGGTTGCCGTCGAGGCCGCCGCCTGCGGCACCCTCCCCGTCTCCGCGGGCCACTCCGGGATGCTCGAGGTCTCGCGGCAGCTGCGCGAGGCGCTCCCCGGTCCCGCCGCCGGGCTCGTCTCCTTCCCGGTCGAGGAGGGGGCGGTGGAGGCGATCGCCGCCCGCCTGGAAGACTGGCTCGGCCTTCCGGAAAACCAGCGCGAGTTGGCGCGCGAGGCTCTGGTGGGCACGGTCCGGCGGCTCTGGAGCTGGGAGGGAGTGGCGCGGGGGGTACTTGCCGCCGCGGCTGGGGAACTCGGCGATCTACCGCGGCCCGGGAACTAGTGGCGACTGTCACCTGGGGACCGCAAAGCCTCCCGCCGCCGCTTCAATAGAATGCCCGCCGCCCCAATGTACGGCCGCCTGCCCATAGTGAAGATGCTGCTGGCGACGATCGCCTTGACGGTCGTCATCTCCGCGGTAATGGTCTCCATCAACTGGAACGGTCAGGAGGCCTCCACCGCCGCGCCGCAGATCGACGATCTCCTCAACGTGATGATCGTCCTCTCCTCGTTCGTCTTCTCGCTGGTGATGGTGATGCTCTTCTACGCCCTCTACAAATTCCGGGCGAAGCCGGGCGACGAGTCCGACGGCGAGCCGATCCACGGCAACACCCGCCTCGAGATCGCCTGGACCCTGATCCCGACGATCATCGTCCTCTTCGGCGCCGGCTACAGCTGGAAGGTCCTCGCGGACATCGAAGAGAAGAAGGCCGACCACGTCACCGTGGACGTCTTCTCCCAGCAGTACGCCTGGAGCTTCGCCTACCCGGGCAAAGGCTACGTCTGGAAAGAAGGCGAATTCCACGTCCCGGTCAACCGCCAGATCCAGTTCAAAATGCACGCCCAGGACGTGATCCACTCCTTCTGGGTGCCGGAGTGGCGGATCAAGAAAGACAACGTCCCGGGGATCACCACGACCGCCCTGGTCACCCCCGACAAGCAAGGGACCTACCAGCTGATCTGCACCGAGCTCTGCGGCTTCGGCCACGCGACGATGCGGGCCAAGGTCGTCGTCGAGTCGGAGGCGAAGTGGGAAAAGTGGGTCGACGGCTTGAAGCAGAAAACTCCGGCGCCGCTGATGGAGTCGGTCAAGCAGGATTCGCAGGTCAATCCGGCCGGCTTGGACGCCGGAGGGGCATAGGCATAATGGGGGAAAGCTGATGGTTGCTGCGATCAAGAGACCCGGTTGGTACCGCGCGATCCTGGGCGCGATTGCCTTTGGAGCCTTCGGGTTCGGCCTCGTGATCGCCCTGCGGGCGATCTCCGGGCTGCCGCTCTACCAGACCGAACAGACTGGCTATCCGCACATCGTCGTGCCGGCGATCACCGCTCCGCTCGGCTTCCTCGCCGGGCTCGGCTGCTTCGACTACTGGCTGCGCTGGGCGGTCGGCGCGCCGACGATTCCCGACGACCACTCCCAGCACGGGGCGAAAACCTGGAAGGACTACTTCCGCTTCAACACCGACCACAAGGTGATCGGCATCCAGTACGTCTGCACCACCTTCTTCTTCTTCTTCGTGGGTGGGCTGATGGCGATGCTGATCCGGGCCGAGCTCGCGCAGCCGGGCACCCAGATCGTCGACGCCGCCACCTACAACAGCCTCTTCTCAACCCACGCGGTGCTGATGATCTTCGTCTTCGTGATCCCGGTCTTCGCCGGCCTCGCGAACTACGTCCTGCCGCTGATGATCGGCGCCCCGGACATGGCCTTCCCGCGCCTCAACGCGCTCAGCTTCTGGATGCTGCCGCTGGCCGGGCTGCTCTTCATCGGCAGCTTCCTCTGCCCGGGCGGCGCCTTCGACGCCGGCTGGACCGGGTACGCGCCGCTCTCGACCGGCGCGCCGCTGGGCCAGTCGTTCTTCAACCTGGGCGTCCAGTTCGCCGGCGCCTCGTCGATCGCCACGGCGCTCAACTTCCTGGTCACGATCATCACCATGCGGGCGCCGGGAATGACCTTCTGGCGGATGCCGCTGCTGGTCTGGGCCAACCTATCGACCTCGCTGCTGGTCGTTGCCGCGACCCCGTTCATCGCCGGCGTCCAGTTCATGGTCCTCTTCGACCGCGCCCTGCACACCAACTTCTTCGACTTCGCCGCCGGCGGCGACGTCATCAGCTACCAGCACATCTTCTGGTTCTACTCCCACCCGGCGGTGTACATCATGATCCTGCCCGGGTTCGGGATCATCTCCGAGGTCATCTCGACCCATGCCCGCAAGCCGATCTTCGGCTACCGGCTGATGGCTTTGGCCTTGATCGGGATCGTCGTCCTCAGCTACTCGGTCTGGGCCCACCACATGTTCGTCGCCGGGATGTTCTCCTGGCTGCGGGTGCCGATGATGATCACCACCCTGCTGATCGCGGTGCCGACCGGGATCAAGATCTTCTCCTGGCTGGGGACCCTCTACTTCGGCAAGATCCACACCTATTCGACGGCGATGCTGTTCGCGCTCGCCTTCATCGTCACCTTCACGATCGGCGGGATCAGCGGCGTCATGCTCGGCATGGTCCCGCTCGACATCCACGTCTCCGACACCTACTTCATCGTCGCCCACATCCACTTCGTCCTCTTCGGCGGCTCGGTCTTCACGATCTTCGCCGGCGTCTACCACTGGTTCCCGAAGATGACCGGGCGGATGTACGACGAGCGGCTCGGCCGGGTCCACTTCTGGGGCACCCTGGTCGGCACCTGGGGCACCTTCATCCCGATGCACTGGGTGGGGATGGACGGGATGCCGCGCCGCGTCGCCGATTACGCCGAACAGTTCGGCGACTGGAACCTGCTGATCAGCGTCTTCGCCTTCATGCTCGGCGCCGTCCAGCTCGTCTTCCTCTACAACATGGTCACCAGCTGGCGCTACGGCCCGCGCTCCGAGGCAAACCCCTGGCGCGCCAACTCGATCGAGTGGCAGGTCTCCTCGCCGCCGCCGATCTTCAACTTCGATGAGATCCCGCGGGTCGTCGGCGGCCCCTACGAGTTCGGGATACCCGGCGCCAAACACGCGATCATGACCAGCGATGGCGCCGAGGTGCCGGCCGGCGAACCGAGCGTGGTGGGTACCAGCTCATGAGCGTCGAGCAGGCCGACGAGCGCCAGCCGCTGCTGGTCTTCCTCAACGAGGTCGCCGGCGGCCGCAAGCTGCTGCAGGCGGTGCGCGAGCGCAAAGACCAGGTCTCGGGCGTGGTCGTCGCCGCTCCCCAGAACCAGCCTTCGGTCGGGCAGCTGATCGACACCGCCGAAGTCCGCGAGGCCGCCCGCGCCCGCGTCGAGGTGACGATGGCGGTGCTGAGCGAGTTCGGGATCGAATCGATCGGCGAGGTGCTCGATCCCGAGTCCTCGCTGGCGCTCGACGACGCCGTCCGCGCCCACCGTCCCGGCGAGGTCCTCTTCTCGAGCCTCCCCGACACCCGCTTCGGCTTCCTCCGCCGCGACCTCGTCGAGTGGGTTCGCGACCGCTGCGAACCGGAGGTCAAGCTGACCCACATCCCGGTGCGGATCGAAGAGGACGCGATCCGCTGGGACCTCAACCACACCCTCGTGGTCGCGACGAAGACCGTCGCCGCGCCGGATCTGGTCGCACGGCTGAAGGATCGTGCCGGCATCAGGCCGCACCGCTTCACGATCATCTGCCCGCGGGCCGAGGACGTCAGCGAGGCCCAGGTCGCCCGTGACCTCGCCTCGACCCTGGCCGAGCTCTACCGCAACGAGATCGACGCCACCGGCCAGCCGATGAGCCCCGACCCGTTCCTCGCCGTCAAGAACGGCATCGAGCACTACCGGATCGACGACATCCTGATCTCGACCTTCGCCGGCGAGCGCTCGCAGTGGCTGGAGGACAACCTGATCGGTCGCGTCCGCGACATCACCGAGAAGTCGGTCGAGCACATCGAGGTCGGAAGGCCGGCGACCGCCGTTGTCGCCGCCGTCGCCGAGGGGGAGGCAAGCTGATGGAGAGCGCATCCGTAGCGGTCGGGCAGCCCCACGCCGACCACCACCATCACGGGCCGCCGGAGGCCAACCAGAGCTCGCGGATCGACCGCCAGACGCTCGGCATCCTCCTCTTCATCGTCTCCGAGGTGATGCTCTTCGGAGCCTTCTTCGCCTCCTACTTCTTCCTCCGCGTCGTCGTCGATCCGCAGAGCTGGCCGCCGGAACCGTTCGAACTGCCGAAGGCCGTTGCCGGGATGAACACGGCGATCCTCATCTCTTCGAGCTTCACGGTCCACTACGCCCTCGAGTCGATCCGCCGCGGCAACCGCACCGGCCTCAAACTCGGCCTCGTCGCCACCTGGCTGCTCGGCGCAACCTTCCTCTTCATCCAGATCAACGAGTACGTGCACCTGGGTTTCAGCGCCCGCGACCTCTCGTTCGGCTCGATCTTCTACAGCCTCACCGGCCTCCACGGAGCCCACGTCTTCGTCGGCCTGATGCT